>FUFK010073131.1_pt2 | contig 10194 bp, 8 predicted proteins | sample 1021851 | NCBI WGS metagenome assembly FUFK01 (sample SAMEA51879418, study PRJEB19060) | metagenome
AATTTAAGTNAAGAGACNTNTCCAATNACAAGAGTAATAAACGATGTTTTTGAAGGTTATTATAGTGTTGAAGATATTTTTGGAGATTTTTTTAATAATTAATTATGCTTACAGATAAAGAATTACCACCTATTGGCGCTACTTTTGGAGAAGAAGAAAGCTCTATTTTTAGACCAATAGACACTTCTAATTTTGGTGTTTTTATGAGCACTTTAGATAAAATAGCCCCTGGCTCTGTAGATGCTTTTGATAAATTAGCTAGACTTACAAAAGGTTTTGTTGATATAGCTGACAGCACTGTCGATTTAGCAAAATTTGGCACTGCAATGTCAACCCCTGAAGGACTTGCTAGTTATATAGCTAAAAAAGCAGTAGCAGCTCAACAAGGTGTGCCTTATGAAGATTTTGAAGAAACAGAATCTAACACAATAGGTCTTACCGCTTTGTCTAAAGCTTTAGATAAAGCTATAATAAAACCATACGTAGATAAAGAGACAGGTAAACCTTTAGATTATGTTGATCTTTTTGAAAGAGGTGAGTATGACAAAGTGCCTGGAGCTTTTCTTCAAGAAGTTACTGGAGCCGCGCCTTCTATTATTATAAGTAGGCTTCCTGGTGGTTATGCTTTGTTAGGTGCAACTGGCTTTATAGACTCATTTAACAGAGATTTAGTAGAAAGACCTGATCAAGATCCAGGTAATGTACTGTTAAAATCTATAGTTTACGGTACCGCAGATGCTATTGGTGAGTATTTTGGCGGTAGGTTTTTAAATAGATTAGGAGGTTCTTTTGTTAAAGGTGCTACTAGTAAAGCTTTAATTGATAAAGCTAAAGATAGCATAATAGGTGGTGTTGGAGCGATAGTAAAAACAACTTTAAAAGGAGGTTCTTTTGAGTTTGCACAAGAAGCTATAACAGCTGTTGTACAAGAAGCTGGTGAAGAAATTATTTATGGTGATGAAAAAACAAAATCTGATTATTTTAGAAAAGCTTTACACGCTGGTTTAATTGGTTTTGCTTTAGGTGGCACTTCAGGTACTATAAGTGCTAACATGGATCAAAAAAATAGAAGAAAATTTTATGAAATTGTAACTAACAAAAGTTATAAAAGAAAGATGGTTAATCTTTACAAGCAAGAAGAAGAAGCTTTAGAAGATTTAGAAAACGCAAGTAATGATCAGAAAAAAGTTTTTCAAAAAGCGGTTGATGATATAAGACAACAAAGAAAAGATTTACAAAACGAAATGTATAATAAGTTTGACGCTTATAGTGAAAGTAAGTGGAAAGAGCATTTTAAAAACTTAGACATACAACAGCAACAGTTAGATATTATAACTGGTGGAAGAAAATACTCTAACTCAGCAAAAGAAAGAGCTAAAAAATTATTTTTAAAAGCAGCTAAAGACAATGAGTTAGCTTTTAATTCTGACGTAGATATAAAAGATCTTACAGGTGCTTTAGAGTCTGGTATAACTGGAAGAATAGCTGAACAAATTAGAAAAAGAAGAGATAATTTATTTTTTAAAGCTAAAGATTTAAAATATGAATTTATTGATAGTCAAGAGCAATTTGACAAGTTAAGAAAAGAGTTTGGAGATGATATAGCTAATAGTACAAGTGGTTTTTTCGAAACAAAAGGAGGTAAGATATATATCAACCAAGCGGTAGCAGCTGTTAATGAATCTGCAAACGTTATAGGTCATGAATTGTTTCACTATGCCATTAGCAATAGATTTGCTAATGATCCAAAAGCTATGAGAGATTCTATTATAGCATTTAGAGATTATATAAAACAGCTTAAAGACGGTGAGTATATACTTAAACAATTAGATAAAAAGTTTATAGACGGAGATTATGCTCAGCTAGATACAAGAGGTGAAGTTCAGTATGACAAAGATGGTTTAGTTATAATGAAAAGAGAGCAAGATATAGAAGAATATTTTACACAGTTTTCTGATTTAATAGATAACGAACAAATAGAGTCTGTAGAAGAAGCTTCTCAAGGTATAAAAAACTCTTTTAGAACTTTAGCTAGAGGTTTAGGTATTGGTGCTAATAAAATAGATTTTAAAAGCGGGCAAGAAGTTTTTGAGTTATTAATTGATTATAACAGAAATATAAATAGATCAGGTGTTGCTGGCGCTATAACTCAGTTTGGAGCAATAAGAAGTGTTAGTGGTAAAAGTAAAAGAAGAGTAGCTCGTGGTATTTTTTCTTCAAAAGCACAAGCAAAAGAGAATTTAGAGAAGTATGCTAAAGATGAAAAAGGTGATTTTAAAAAAGAACTATACGATCCTAATTCAGAAGTAATAGCCAAAGAATTACCAGGCATGGTAAAAGCACAAGTAGATAATTACTTTAATAATAGACCTGCTTTAAAAGTTACTGCGGACGGAAGAGAAGAAATGATTTCTGACGTTTTACTTAGACTTTATGATACGTCTAAAAAAACAGGTAAAAGTGATGTTAATAGCTTTGACGGTAGAGGAAGTTTATACGGTTATTTAAATGGTAGAATTAAGTTTAGGATGTTAGATCATTTTGAAAGCAGTAACTCTGTAGTTCAAAACTTTACTACTCAACAGTTAGATGAAGCTAGAAACGTGCTTGACGATACTGATGACGCACCTAAGCCTAAGCCTACTGAAACTACTACAACTAAAACTAAAACAGTTTTAGCAGATAGGCTAGGTATTACAAAACAAGTTGCAGATGCTATTAATAAAATAGTACCAGGTTTAGATATTGATAAACTAACTTTTAAAACTTTAAAAAATGAAATACCTGAAATAGTAGGTAGTTTATTTGGTATATCTACTAAAAAAATAGAAACTTTAGCAAATATAACTAAACCTGAGTTACAAAAAGCACAAATTTATATTAGTAAAAACGTTGATTTATTAATAGCTATGCTACCAAAAGGAGCTACTAGTGGTGGTACATCTACTGGAGTTCCTAGAGTTTTATTAGATGCTTTTTATACTAAAACAAGAAGAACAAAAAAAACTCAAACTGGCAGTACAGCTGGTTTACCTATACAAGTTAAAAATAGGAATATAACTAAAAAGCAGTTTTTAGAAGTATTTGGTATTATAGATGGTAAACCTACTCGTGATGATAGAAATACATCTGCTAGAGTTTTAGCGATAGCTAATTTAACAGGTAAAATGATAACAAATCAAGCTGTTAGACAAGAGTTAGCTAAAATAGATAACTCTACTGCAAACGCTATTGATAAAATAAAAGACGGTAAGTCTGATATTATGTTTGCTAAAAAAAATATAAGAGCAAAATCACCGTTTAAAAAAGCCCCAACAAACAAAAGTTCAAAAGACAGAGTAGTGTATAAAAACGCGTTAAGGTTTTTTTATGAAGAAATACCTCTTCCTGTTCCAAGGGGTAAAGCAACGTTACATAAAGGAACTTTTGCTAGAGGTACAAGTAAAAGTAATGATGTTGTTGTAGATAACTATTATATGTCAGCCGCAGAAGCTGATACTTTAGCTATTGAAATAGTTAATGATGAGTTAAAACGATCAAGGCCTTTTACTAAAGAACAAAAAAGTTTAATGACAGAAGTTTTTAGAGATAAAACAAATGACTTTAATAAATTAGGAAAAAATTTAGAGTTGTTAAAAAAAGGTGTTACTTATTATTTAAATAGATGGAATACACTTGTAAATGATCAAAAACTACAAAAGTTTTTACTTACTTTTGAAAAGTTTTTAGAGTCTTCTTCTGTTGCTAAAGAACATGGTTTTAGGATGATGGCGCCTGCGCTTGGGGCTACTAACGTAGGTGTAATTGCAGAAAGAGAACATGTTTTAGTTCAAAATGTAGCTGGAGAAATTATTTTTGACTCTCTTGTTTCTGACAATTTAAGTTTAGTATTACCTTGGTTTGTTGAAAACTATTATATGATAGGTTTAAGTAAATCTCAAAACGATCAAATATTGAAAGAGTTAAGCTCTGCAATGCCTGATGTTTTTTACGAAAACTTAAAAAAAGCTATTAAAGCAGGAGACATGTCATTAGCTAGTGATCCTTTAATAAGATACACGGTGTCAAACCTTAATTTAACTGAAATAAATTGGCATACTGGCGGTAATTTATTACAACATATAGATGCTAAATATGGTTTTAATGGTGAGTTAACTTACGGTAACAATAGTGACACTTCTATTGAAAAGATTAATAATGTTTTAACAAAATTTTTTGGTAAAGAAATAAATAAAAAACAAGCTTTACAACAAATAAAAGCTATAAAAAACGTTAAATATTCTAAAGGTTTAAAAACTATTTCTGAAGTAGGTCTAGCACAAGCTAATACTTCTAGTTTAAAATTTAGTAAAACTTCAAGAGGTATGAGTACTTTTGATTTTGATGAAACATTGATTGATAAAGGTAAAAATATTATTATAGCAGAAAAAGATGGTGATGTAGTAGAGATTAGTAGCGCTGACTGGCCTTTAGTAGGTGATACTTATAAACAAGACGGTTATAGTTTTAACTTTGATGATTTTATAAATATTAGAGGTGGTGTTGAAGGCCCATTGTTACAAAAAATGCGTAATCAAATTAGTAAGTTTGGACCAGATAATGTGTTTGTTTTAACAGCTAGACCACCACAAAGCGCTAAAGCAATACATGATTGGTTAAAATCAAAAGACATAAATATACCTTTAAAAAATATAACTGGTTTAGGTAATAGTACTGGCGAGGCTAAAGCTATGTGGATGCTTAAAAAGTTTGAAGAAGGTTATAACGATATGTATTTTGTTGATGATGCTTTGCCAAACGTAAAAGCTGTTAAAGATGTTTTAGATCAATTAGATATAAAATCTGATGTACAACAAGTAAATATAAAGTTTAGTAAAAACGGTAGTAAAGATTTTAACAAGATATTAGAAGAAGTAAAAAATGTTAACCGTAGCAAAAAGTTTGGTGAAAAAACAGCGGCTAGGATGGGTGCTACTAAAGGTAGATTTAAGTTTTTTGTACCACCAACTCATGAAGATTTTATAGGTTTAATTTATAATTTTATAGGTAAAGGTGAAGCTGGTNATAGACATAGAAAGTTTTTTGAAGACAATTTNATTAAACCACTNAACAGAGCTTTTGTNAATTTAAATAAAGCTAGACAAGCTATAAGTAATGATTACGTTAATTTATTAAAACAATCGCCTAACGTTAAAAAATTACTTAATAAAAAAGTGCCAGGTACAGAGTATTTCTATTCAGACGCTGTAAGAATTTACTTGTGGAATAAATTTAACTTTAACATACCGGGTTTACTAGAGTCTGAAATAAAAGAATTAGTTGAAGTAGTTACAAGCAACGGTGAGTTACAAGTTTTTGCTGATAACATAGGGTTAATATCAAGACAAGCAAACGGTTATATTGAACCAAACGAAAATTGGCAGGTTGGAGATATTAGAACTGATTTGCAAGACGCTACAGGTAGAGTTGGTAGAGCTCAATTTTTTAATAGATTTTTTGAAAACGCTGATGTAATATTTAGCAAAGAAAACTTAAATAAAATAGAGGCTCTATATGGTACTAATTTAAGAGAGTCTATACAACACATGTTAGATTCTATTAAAACAGGTACAACTAGAAATCCTGGTGACAAAAGAACAAATCAATTTTTAGACTATATTAACGGATCTGTTGGTGCTACGATGTTTTTTAATATAAGATCTATGCTTTTACAGCAGTTATCTAATATTAATTTTATAAACTGGGGTGATAATAATGTTTTTAAAGCCGCAGCAGCATTTGCAAACCAAAAACAATATTGGAACGACTTTGCACTTTTGTTTAATTCAGACTTTTTAAAACAAAGAAGATCAGGTATAGCTTTTGATGTTAATGGTAACGAGTTAGCTAAAGAAATATCAAAATCAAAACAACCGTTTAGAGCTACTGTAAGNTTTTTACTACAAAAAGGTTTTNCNCCAACACANTTTGGTGATAGTTTAGCTATAGCTATGGGTGGTGCGACTATGTATAGAAATAGAGTAAAAACTTATTTAAAGCAAGGTTTAAGTAAAGCTGAAGCAGAGAAAAAAGCTTTTGAAGATTTTGTTGAAGTTGCTGAAGCAACACAACAGTCTGCGCGTGTAGATATGATTGGTATGCAACAAAAACTACCTATTGGTAAAATACTTCTTGCTTTTCAAAATTACGGATCACAGGTTGTTAGAATAAAGAAAAAAGCTATATTAGATTTAGTTAATAGAAGAATAACACCACCGTATAAAACTCAAAAAGGCAGTGATATGGCTAATGTTTCTAAAATAATACATTACGCTGTAGTTCAAAACGTTTTGTTTCATGGTTTACAAACAGCTATATTTGCTTTAGCTTTTAGTGATGACGACGAAGATAGAGAGTTGTTAAAAACTAAAACAGGTAGGTTTTACAACGGTATGGTAGATACTATATTAAGAGGTACTGGTATAGCTGGTGGTGTTGTTAGTGTGCTTAAAAACACAGCTATAGCTTGGGTTGATGAACAAGAAAAGCCATCTTGGAAAAGAGACAAATTTATTACGTTTAAAGAGCTTTTAAAAATATCACCACCGTTAAGTATAAAAGAAAGAAAAATATCACAAGCAGATAATACTAGAGCTTGGAACGAAAAAGTTATAAAAGAAATGCCTTTAACAGATATTGATAATCCTGTTTGGCCTATGATATTTAAATATATAGAAGGTATTACAAATCTACCTATAGATAATGCATATCAAAACTACCAAAACTTAAAAGCTGCTTCTGATTCAGAAATAACTTGGTGGAAAAGATTAGCTTTAGTTGCTGGTTGGAGCCGTTGGGATGTTGGTGTAGAAAACAAAGAGGTTGAAGCTGTTAAAAAAGAAATAAAACAAAGAAATAATAGAGGTAAAAAAAATACAGGTTTTGGTTCTAAAAAGAAATTACCCTCTTTATAATGAAACGTTTTTTGTTGTGTGTAATTTTACTTACAACTTGTGAAAAAATTGATGACGACGGTTTTAGAGTGTTTAAAATAAACAAAGGTGAACATAGGTCGGGTACATACTTACATAATGAAGCGCCTTATAAAATAAATTTTTTAGTTAAAGTTACAGAGTCAATGATATATGATTTTGGTGGTAATACTAGAGATCAATACGATGTAAATAAAATATACGGCTTTAGTGACTTTGGTCAAATACATCAAGAAGCTTCTATAAGACTTGGTTGGTCATATTATACTGAAGGTGAAAGAGCTGGTGAGCTGTGGTTTAGATGGTTAAAGCACACTTGGGGTCAACATAAATCAGGTGATTTAATGGAAGTTGAAGTTGATGAGATATATAATGTTACTATAGAGCAAAGATTAATACATTATATTTTTACTATAAACGGTAAAGAGTTTATTGTTGATAGAGATATAGAACAAAACAGAAGATTAGATTATATAGATAGATATTATTTATACCCATATTTTGGTGGTCAAAAAACAGCGCCACACGATATAAAAATTAAAATAAAAGAATGAAAAAACTTATTATANTACTTTTAATAACTTTAGTTTCTTGNGCAGCNCCAAAAANNTGTTGNNGTCAAGATTTACAGTCATTGTTAAANTTTTCTACNTTTTACGCAGCNGTAAATGGTGGTACATCNNTATCAGATGTTGATGTGTTTTCTGTAGATAANGGNTTATCAACTAGNACAATATCTACGCCATACGANTANAACTTAACNGTTGGNCTTCGTAAAATAGCTAGNTTTGGTTATGAAAANAAAGCNCAAACNTTTTATGATGGNACNGANTCAAANTATAGNGACGCTGCTACAGTTGGTAAAATTAGAGGTTTAGAGTATTTAATTGANATNGATTACAAAAGACAAGAAGGTGTAGACTATACAGATCAACATCATTTTGTACGTTGGAGNTCTGATGATGGTTGTGATAGNGAAGTTTGTATAAACTTCTTTGCTTTAAAGCTAGAATACTTACAAGATGGTTTTGCTGATGTAGAATACTTTGAAGCNTCAGAGAGATANAGATATAGAAAACANAAAAACTTATCTTGGAATATAGGTTTAGCGCATAGACTAGCTGAGCCATANGGTTATAANCCGTTAGATGAGTGGATGTTATCAAACGGTAATTTACACTACACGTATTTAGCTTTACAAGAAGGTTATAATGTAGATGTAGCTAATTCAGTATATACAGATCCAAACGGTGAAGTTGTAGCTACAAGCGCAGAAGTATGGGAAGCTGTAGTAATACCACAAGTATTATCTGATTATACAGAGAAAAAACGAAACGAGCTTGANAGAATAATACAACACTCTNTTGTAGTTGGTTTTGATTATTATAAATACAACAAACAAACATGGTTACACGCATGGGGTAANTTAATGCCATATCATTATGATAGTGGTAACGAGTTCTCATATCACAACTTTAATGANGGTGAACAGTGGTATGATTATAGCGGTGGACTAATATACGGTATAAAAGTAAACAAAAGCTTAGGTTATTTCTTTGAAGGTAAATACAATAAGTATTGGAATAGAGAGTGGTANGACTTTAAGTTTGGNGTAAANTATGTAATATTNTAACTTATAACTACTCACTAAAATGGCAAAAGAATTAAATGAAGATACTAGCTTTAAAATAAGCGTAAAAACATTGATAGCAATAGGTGCTGGGTTATCAGCTTTAATAGGTATGTGGTTTACACTACAAGCCGATATTGCAGAAGCAAAAGAACTACCAGTGTCAACACCAGAAGTTACACGTATGGAGTTTGATATGAAAGATCAATTAGTTAGACAAACAATTATGTCTACACAAGAAGATGTTGCAGAGATAAAAGAAGATATAAAACGTATTGAAGAAAAAATAGACAAACTAAGATGAAATACGTTTTAATAATGATATTTGTTTTTATGTCAGTAACGACTTTTGGACAAATAAAAGTAATTCAGTTTAACGCTGAGTGGAATAAAACAAATCAAGTGCCTTGGGTACAAGAGTTAAAAGACTGTAAAACTATAAGTTTTATTGACATCGGTAAAAACGCTGATGATGCTAAAAAACATAAAATCGCAGTCATACCTACTATAATTATATTTAAAGACGGAGAAGAAGTTGCTAGGTTTCAAGCTGATTTAAGCTTTAAAATGGTAGCAACACGTGAAGATATACAAGAAGAAATAGATAATCAATTAATGAGCGACTTTTAACATGCCAGGATCAGAAAGACAGAATAATATGTTTGAGGCTACTATAGGCTATGTACAAAGTGGTAATCCACTTAAAAAAACTAGCTGTGGTAGACGTAGAAATACTGGTTCACCTTTGTTTAAAGCAGAGCCACGTAGAACTATAGGTAAAGGTAAAAACTTTAATAAAGTTGCTAAAGATAAAAGCGCTAGAGGTGGTGCTGCCGGTGGCGGTATGACTGAAAAAGGTGTTAGAGAATATAAACGTAAAAATCCTGGTAGTAAATTAAAAACTGCCGTAACTGGTAAAAATCCATCAAAAAAAGATGCAGCAAGACGTAAATCGTTTTGTGCTAGATCAAGAAGCTGGAAAAGCGAAAGAGGTTTAGCTGCTCGTAGACGTTGGAGATGTTAAAACAAATAATATGAAAAAACAATCAGCATTAAAACTAAAAAAGTCACCTGCACTAGCAAAGCTTAGCGCTAGTTGTAAAGCAGCTGCAAAAAGAAAATTTAAAGTATATCCATCTGCATACGCTAATATGTGGGCTGCTAAAACGCAGAGACAAGGTAAGTGTTAAATGTATACGCAAAGTAATAATCCGTTTAAAAAACGTATGGGTGATTTTAAACACTCAGACGCACCAGATGCTAAAGGTAAGTTTAAAAGCTTGTCAGCTTCAGGTTTAGCTAGTTGGATGATTAAGTCTCGTAAAGGTAACTTGTCTAGAATTATTAGTAGTTTAAATCAACAAGTTGTTTTTAATAGAGGTAAAAATCCTAGTTATGCAGCTAAAATGAAAAGAACTATGAATATAGTTAGAAAACGTTTAGGTAAAAAGAAAGATGAGTAAAGCGTATAGAGGTGTTTTAAAAGCTAGAATAAATAAAGTTTATGGTGGTGATGTTACTGTTAATAAGTGTAGACGTTTAAAAGCTAGAAAAGAAGCTACAGCTAGAGATAAACAGTTGTGCAATTGGTTT
>FUFK010558832.1_pt1 | contig 10194 bp, 10 predicted proteins | sample 1021851 | NCBI WGS metagenome assembly FUFK01 (sample SAMEA51879418, study PRJEB19060) | metagenome
AAACGGCCCAAAGCGCCAGTTTAGCTTATCAAAAAATTCCTGCGGTGTTGCCCAATTGCCGGTTTTAGAGCTAAACATTGTTTTTTGTGTAGTTTTGTTCATGTGAAATTCCTTTATTTTTGAAAGTTAAAGTGTGGCTGATTTGATTTAGATCCTTTTTGTCTGTTTTCGAGTACGGTCATTAACTCACCATTTTCAAGTGTGGTGTCGCCACCGTCAGACACTGATTTCACGTGGTCGGCTTCAAACTTGCCTAAGTATAAATCTAATGCTCGAATTTTGTCGCCGCTTCTAGTCTCATAATTTTGCAGTTGTTGCAATTCAAGCTTTTGCTCGAATGTAAACGAATCCTTGTTTGAGCGCGCTGCCTTGATAACACCTTTTCTTACAAGAAGCTCAGCTTCTTTGGCGAAAGTACATCGAAAAAGGTTCCTGACATTAGCCCAGCTGTTTTTTACTTGATAAAACTTAGTCCAATAGGTATATGATTTGGATTCTTGCTCGGATTCGGTTACTGAACCGGAGGCGAGTCGGTAGTCAGCATCTTTTTGAACAAACCATTCCAAAAACGCTTCGGCATCTAGAATATTATAGTTCTCCTCATTGCAGACAATGTGAATAACATCAAACAAATTCATAACTTGCCCTTTAATAAACTTTCTCTGCAGTGGGCTATCCAATGTGTCAGTTATTCTTTGACACACATTAAAAATTTTGCTAAGATCTTTAACAACATCATCATTTAAAGATTCTGTGCCTTCATAAAAACTGTCTAGTGTACCCTTCTGGGCATGCCTCGTTGCAAAATTAGCACTTAGTTTGAGAGCCATGACAGCAATAAGTTCTTCATGCGACCTTTTATCAAGGTCTGCCTCCTTATTATACAAAAAGTGTGTAAAAAAGCTTCTATTCAAGTTTCCAATGTCGCGAATAGCTTGCGATAATTCAGAAATCCTAGCTTGGCGCCATTCTTGTGCATTTAATTTAGTTTGCGTATTTAAAAATCTAAATAAATCACACATCTGATCAACAGTGATATCTCTAAGAATGATAACATTAATTTTTTCAGTATACTTAATGTCCTCTTGTTCATCCTCTGACAGCTTACTAAACGCAACTGGTTTTACATAATTTGCATGCTTGATTTTTAAATCGTCGTTATCGGAAATAAACTCGGATAAAAAGCTAGCCGAATTATTACCATCAATGCTAATAAATTCAAAGCCCTTCTTTATGGCTTCACTAAAATAATTTATTGATTTGTGACACTTGATGTCTTGACAGTATGCTAGTGCGCTTTTAACGTCAACATTGATAATGTTGTTGAAGGTGCCTCCCTGTAAAAAATTTGTGATATAGGACTTTCCATTTTTCATCGACCATCCAGAGCCGCGGTGTACTCCTCCCCATCTCTGAAAATTGCCGTCTAGTAATGTTTGCTTATACATTTTTCTCAGCATATGTAAAGACTTTTTGTCGCTTTTAGCATTGTATTTATCTGTCATCATTGGCATATTATATTTCTCCTGTGTTTGTAAATTTGCAATAATTCATATTATTCATTTATTAGTGCTTCCCAAGGCTCCTTCGCCCCTATCGCTAATTGTGATGCTGTCATCATAAAGGTTGCCGTTTTTGCTTCTATGCGCTCGGAACGGAATTACGGGAATCAGTACAAGTTGTGCAATCTTTTCACCGGGACGAATAAATTGTGGACGCTTACCTACATTGTGTAGATTGATAAACACTTCTCCATCATATCCAGAGTCAACAACACAAGCGCCAACAAGTAATGATTGCTTCGCAGCTACTGAACTGCGATTTTTAACTTCAAGCATATATCCATGAGGCACACCAAAACGTAAACCAGTTTCTGCGATGCGACTTTCACCGGGATTGATGGATAATGTCTGATTTTCACTGGCTGGCGAATAGAAGACATCTAAGCCCGCGTCTGATGGATTGGCTCGCACAGGCTCAGTTGCATTTTTATGAGTGAAGGCGTATTCAAGAATCACTATCTCCTCCTGAAAACAAATTAAAGTTTTCTACTACTTCATCAATATCAACATTTCCTTTGTAAAGCCTATATGCTTTAACGGCCGCACGAATTTCATGTGTATCGAGCCACCCATTTTCACGGTATTCCGCCCGCAGATCGCGTTTTTGCTCCTTGTATGGCTCCATTGCTTCCTCAATAGATGCTAGAGAACGAATATATTCTTTCACATATCGTTTTCTGTCTCTGTTCGGTGTGTTGGACATAAGTCCCTCCTTTTTTTTACTATTATAATTTATCACACTGATGCGCGGAAGTCAACTAGTTTTTATACATTAACGCGAAAAAGTTGATAAATAAATTTTCTGATGATTTGTTCTTTTTCTTCGTTTGATTCCGCTTCTGCGAAAGCGTAATTGTAGGTATTTTTTTCTTTGGTGATTAGCGCAGAAACTCTTTCCTGCTCGCGCTTCATCCATCGAGTTTGTTGCTCATAGTTGCGAGGAGTTGTGATATTGTATTTTTCAGCAACATCCAGCAAGATATAATATTTTTTGTCGTCAAAGGCCTGATTAACTTTTTGGAACATACTTATACGTAACTTTTGCTCATCATCGGGTAGTGATTTATCTATCCTATCGGGATGTAGTTTTAGGGCAATTCGTTTGAAGAGTTTTGAAAATGACTCATGGATGATTATTTCGTCAGCTGTCATTTGGTAATCTTCTTGATTGTCTTTAGGGTTTAATTTATGGATTACAAGAGCCGTATCATCAGTGCTATCTATATCGGCTTGATCGGCAGTGTTGTTGTCAGTTATCTCATTACTTCCGTATAGTTTTTCTATTCTTTCGTGGTGTTGTTGGTCTAGCGAATTTATATCGATATTGTTTTCAGCACAAAACTTTCTGTAGAAAGCTTCAAAGTCAGGAGCAACTGCTTTTGCTGAATCAGTTACGTACTCAAGTTCGTCATAGCAAAACCTTAACATAGACAAGGCCCGACGCCATCGAAGCTTTTTAGTAACAGACATAGTTTATATAGAGTTACTCAAACTTGAAAGAGACGCGCGTGTCTATTTTAAATTCAGGCACAAAACTATGATTTGCAAGATTGTGCTGTACGCACTCATCTGCATTTAAAAACCAGTCTGCATGACCTTTATCATGTACAATGTCTAAAAAATAATCTTTGTTGTGGCCGCAATTCTGAGCCATCATTTCAAAAATCTTTCTATTAAGTCGATCTGCCTCGGCCGTTGATGCTTTCATTTCTTCAATCTTATCCCAAGCCATTGCGCTAACCTCGTGTATCATTACTGTGGCGTCGGGATCAATATACCTCATGTTCTCGTGGCCAAAACTAAACAAAATAGCGCCGCAAGACATTGCTTTGCCTTCAATGATTGTTGCAACAGGAATTCTGCTGTGTTTAATGTTTGAGATCATAGACATTAAACTATAAACTTGACCACCATAACTATCAATTATAACTGGCAGTACGGGTTGTCCCGTGTTTTGTGCTTTTGACACAATTGACGAAAAAGCTTTTGCAGTCGGCTCGTCAAATTTGTTTACTCTCGCAACAATTGGTAGGTCATCAATAAGGGCCGGCTCTTTAAGAAGAGGGCTAAATGTTTTAAGTATGTGCATGTGCTTATCCTAATAGCTTAAATGTTTTACCGATTGCATACGTAGAGAAGCCCCAGTTCTGATCGTACTTAAGTCTTGCCATGTATGGTCGGTTAAGGTGAATCTTATCTTTTTCGGGCTTTACTCCCCAGCACCTTATCTTAGTTAGTTCGTTGTTAGAGTCAATCACCTCAACGATCCAGTAAAGTTTACCATTTTTTGTTTTTCTCTCAACAACTTTTCGAGGTATAAACCAGCATACCTGCAACTCTTCATCAAATTCAGAGATGGGTGGAATATACCTGTCTTGCAGTCTTTCAACCGTTTCATCATTAATCACTAAGTTCATTGGAAATACGCCAGTCAAATCGGTTTTAAACTGAATAATTTCTTCTTCGCTAAAGTCGCCTTCGGGACGGTATGTGTCAATATTTTCACCCAGCTTTTTAAGATTTTTTGGCCTATCAACAATACATGCAGACCAGAAATGTTTGCGACCCGTAAACCTATCATCTACAATGTTGTCCAGTGCTCCTCCGCGACACAATGCATCAAGTGATTTTTTGTTAAGCTTTGAATAAGTGATGTTTTCGTTAAACAATAATTCTTCAGCACTTACTATTGGTCGATTAGCCAAAATCTGCTCGATTGCGGCGGCGCCAAGTCCCTTAATAGATGTTAGCGGCTGGATTAATGTTTTGGCATCCGTGCTAATTTCCCAAACAGTGCCTGACTTATTTAAATCGAGCGGTGCAATCTCAAAACCAAATCGTTTCGCAATATTGATAGCCTTCTCTTTACGGCTTTCGGGCTCTTTATCAAGAAATGCAGCCATCCATTCGGCAGGATAATACCTATAAAGCCATGCACATTGATATGAAATGATTGAGTACGACACGGCGTGGGATTTATTAAATCCATATCCAGAGAAAAATTCAAACTTGTTCCACAGGTCTTGCGCTTTATCTCGATCAATGCCTTTTCTGATACAGCCTTTAATAAACTTATCGTGCAATTTGCCCTTTACTGATCCTTTACCAGTTCCTTTCTTGGTCAACACTTTGCGAAGCATGTTGCCCTCATCTAGTGTTAAATCACCAAGCTTGTGAGCAAGCAGTGCGATTTGTTCTTGAAAAATAAGAAAGCCAAAAGTTTCTTCAGTGATCGCTCTGGCTTCCGGCGTTAAATATTGAATTCTTTGCGGATGCTCTTTGGCTTGCACATAATCGTTGTCTACGCCCGCGGAAAGTGGGCCGGGTCGAAAGATAGATGTAATAGCAGATACGTCAATAATATTGGTTGGCTTCACACGGGTGCAGAATTGCTGTGCACCATTCTCAGTAAACTGAAAGATACCGGCCCACTTACCGGCATGAAAAATGTTTTGGTAAACTGACGAATCGTTCATATCAAGAACGTCAGGGTGAAGTTTGCTATCATAATAGTCTCGGATCTGTGAGAAAGTAGGCTCTTCGATGTTGTGGTGACGTTTAAGAATATGATAAATTGCACCTTCCATCATTTTGAGAGTAGACAAACCAAGAAGATCAAACTTAATAAATCCCATCGGCTCAAGATGTCTAACATTTTGGCCCTCTGCCCAAGGCGCTTGGCGCACACCGCCAGAATTAATAAGCGGCATACTTTGATCAAGATTTTCAGCGATCACAACACCACCAGCATGTCGAGAGCATGAGCGAACCTGACCCACAAGGCCCTCAACATGTGTTTTGACTGCGGGATATTTATCAAGATACGCGCGCAATGTTGGCGAGAACTCAATTACTTCTTCCCATGTCGGCGTATAAACGCCCGCCTTGATGCCATGTTTTCTTTTGGCTTCCGGAGTTGCTTCGCGAATCATGATAGATGTTACCGTGTTTACCTCAGTAAATGCAATTCCGTACAGCTTGGAGATATCTTTGATTAGTGATTTAAGTTGCAATGTATTCCAATTTGAGATCGGAGCAACACAATCCTCACCCCACATTTCAACCAATTTTTCTTTAAGTACCATACTATCGGATACATCATAATCAATGTCAGGGTAGTCTGTTGCATCTGAGCGAAGGAATCGCGAAAACAATAGTCCATACTTGATTGGGTCGACCTGTGTGATATTGAGTGCATACGCCACCAAAGAACCCGCTGCAGAGCCGCGGCCGGGCCCTGTCAGCATCATTCCGGTCGCGACATCAGCAATAGATTTCATAGTTAAAAAGTACTTAGAGAATCCTCGATCATCAATAACATTAAGTTCCTCACGGAGTCTTTGGGTGTATTTTTGATTTTTGTGCAGTCCTTTGTCCTTTAAACCTTCAAGGGCATAATTAACAAGCGCTTGAGTCGCAGTAAATCCAGCTGGAACAACAAACTCAGGAAGCCTAACGGTGTTATCTGGCAAAAACCTATCGATTCTTTCGTGTGCGATTCGATGGGTTTCCTCAATTGAGCGCAAAATATCCTCATCTTCGTATTGAAACCCGCAAGCCTTTGAGTACTGTTTATAACTTTTCCAGATTTGATCACCATTTTTTGGATACAGTTCATATCCAATTTCCTCAACTCCTTCGGGTAATTCTGACTCTTCGTCAGCCCACGAAGGCTTACCTTTACCAAGCCAACCAAGACGCTTGTAAAGTTCACGGTCCTTCCAAGCGTCAGGGTTGGGGTAATGGCTATCGGCTGTCGTGATCAGTCCAACGCCAAACTCTTTAGCAACTTGAATTACATATTGGTTGAGTTCGTGCTGCTCTTTAATGTTATTCCATTGTATCTCGGCATACCAGCGATCACCGAAAATGTCGACCATGCGTTGTGTGGATTCGCGCATTGCATCCAATACTGCTTCATCCCCNTCTTCTCGNTTNTCCCANTAGTTNCCGGCATANACCCCNCCAAGACAAGCAGANGAAGCAATAATACCTTCATTATATTTTTTAAGAAGTGCATAATCAATGCGGGGATACCGATAAAAGTTTTCAGCCTTATATGACTCTGATACTAATTTAAATAGGTTGTTAAGACCAGTTTGATTTTGTGCAAGAAGCACAAGATGTCGGCGTCGGCGTAGAATGTCTTGTGTTTTCTTGGAAGCACCCTCATCCTCAACTGTTGCACCTGAAGCTGCATCTTTTTTAACTGCTCGGGCGCGCTTCTTGTCCTCCATAGCTTTGGTATACTCTTCTTGCCACTCTTCAATCGATGGAATAAAGTATGCTTCGCANCCAAANATAGGNTTAAAGTCTTTNCCNTCTGCNTGCATCTTTTTNGCATGNANNACTTGATANGCNANNCCATTCATATTNCCNTGGTCNGTNANTGCTAAAGCNTCNCANCCNTTTTCATATGCAAAATCCATATGATCNTGTGGATANCCAATNGCNTCAAAAATAGANCCTGCNACNGANTGTGCATGCAGTCCAACAAATTTAATTTTAGAATCAATTCGATTCATCAGTGCCCTCCTTAAGCTTATATGGTATTTTAACATGCGAACGTGGCTTTGTCAACATATAATATGGTGTTTCAAGTATAAACTTAGAATTCATATAACTTTGATATCCTTCCCACGTTGAAGCATCAAAAAAATACTCAGGAGTATAAGTATGCGCTGCAGCGACACAAAGCTTATCAAAAACCTGAGAAAAGTCAAACCTTTTAGCTGACCACCTTTTATCCAGTGGCAGTCTTTTACTTGGATATTTTTCATCCCCGGTAGTGTTAAAAAACTCTTTGGTTGTTTTATTGTTTATATCGCGCCTACAATTGATATAATCATCACCAAACATGGTAAAACTCAAAGGTAAGTTGTTTTTTACAGTTTTATTTTCAAACTCTAGTGTAAAGTTTCTGTTTGGATCATTAATTGCTTTTCTATTATCTCTGATCTTGTAAATATCAAAAATACCCATAGGAAATGAGATATAATACTTATTGGGTGCAACCCATTTTGATATTTTATTTGATGTAATCCAAGAGGCATATATTCCAGATAACGCAGACCACCCATAAGAGTCTCGACGATCAATATTTTTTGGCAAGATATTACAATAGTAAATTGGTATTTCTCTTCTATGTTCGGAGCCCTCACCGTACTGTGAGCGCCCTAAATAAACTGGATCATATATCCAGTCCCCTATGGTTTTTCTAACGACTGGGGCAAGATCTGGGTTAGCTACAATCCATATCGTATTACATCCAGCATAGGCACATTCTACAACAGACTTTTGAATAGCCGTAAATCCATTATTGAAGGGTAGCAAAACTTCTGGAAAACTAAATTCATGGTCTGTTTGTAAATTAGCGACTGGTATAATGCCAGCCAAGTGTTTCATAGGTGCCTCAAAAATCTATTGTATCCCACACAAGCCTGTGGTATGCGTGAGTAGTAATCTTCTTTGTTAATTTTTGAAATTTTAATATCGCTGGTGTTTGGCTTGAGCGAATGGTTGAGCTTACGGACTGTGCGATCAACGCTAGTCGCTCTAATCTTGTAATGTTTGAGTTTTCCATTTGGTCCATATCCATTTGAGGGGCCCTTCAAGCCAGCAGATTGCATTTCATGCAATAGCTTAAAGCGCACCATTGTTTCTGAAAAGTTAAAGTCACTTATTTGTTCATTAGTTAGCAGTGAAACTACACATACATCCTTTACAGATGTTTTGCCATCAATTCTATCGGACGGGTAGAACCACATCTCTTTTGCTAAATTGTCATTGGTTTCAATTAAATCAATACTTTGTTTGCCGCCTCTGTTTATTGCTATCCAATCATAACATACGTATTTGTCAAATGCAAGAGTTTTTTCTTTTACAAAATTATTAGCGTTTTTATCATAAAAGTAGTGACACTTATTAAAGTTAATTTCTGCTATTTTTGAATATTCATTTGAGCAAATAATTTTGTTATCTTTTCTGCGTAGAGAAGTGCAAAGATTCGAGAGTAATGCTTTTGAATTTAATGACAAAAGAAATAACATTCTTTCCCACAATATTACTTTTGGTATTCCAACAATTACTTCATCGTTTAGTGTTTTAACCACCGAGGCACTGTTATTAAGTTTAAGTGCTGATAAGTCTACATTGTGATCAATATAATCAAACCTAAACGGCATATCATATTTTGTGTAAACTATCGGGTAATTATGGATGAAAGCAAACAACACGGCATCGAATGAACTTCCAACGACCACGTTATCGTAATTATAATTCATCAAGTATTTTTTTAATATCTAGACCGGCACAATCAATTTTATTTTTACTAACATGGTAATGACTCACAAAGCCATTAAACTTACCATATTTGGCTTCTTGCTCATACCCCTTTGATGTATTTCCAAATTGATTTAAAAGTGTTTTTAATTCAACATTTGCGCTCTTGTTTATTGCTTTCCAAAGTGCCTTAAGAGCTTCGATTTGCTTTGGATAAAACCCAGTAAAATCGTCCAACTGTTCGCCATGTGCCCTCGCACCAGAAACAATTGGCCTGTCGCCAAATCCATTGCGCTTGTACCAATCCTGATATTTTGGGTAGTATGCGTTTGAAATTTCAACACCAACTGAGGCCCTATTCACCCTTTCAGACCCGGCATGCCATGCCCCATGTTGCATGTCAAGTGTTTGATAAATTGTACCATCGTTATCAATCAAAAAGTGTACAGAAATCCCTCGTTTGTCTAAAACTGATTGGCAGGCGCGCGACGACAAACAAACATCCCAGTGATTAACGAACAGTCTTATGCCACGTTTGGGCCGGCCAGTGTAATCATAATATGAGCCTTTTTTAGCTTGCATGCCCCCTGTTTCTGACCACAAAACAACCTTATCCCACTCAATCGGATGAAACTCGCCATTATAAACAATGTAATTTGAATAGTGGCAATCAACAGGCTTAAAATCATCTATATCAGCTTGACGTTCAGTCCATATTCTGCGGTATGTCATGGGCCCACAGAGGCCGTCAGCGTTGATGCCACGCTCTCTTTGCCATTTTTTTATAGACCTTACCAGTTGTTCATCAAAATACTTTTCCCCAAACCAAGACGGGTCCCAGCCTAAATTTTTGGCTGATGATTCATTGTAAAAATTCTTATCAATACCCATATCTTGTTCTTCTTTAATACTTGAAGGTACTTCTTCTGTATCAAGTAAATAGTCCAAGAACGTAATTATCCAATACCAAATTAATCGTATTACCCCTGACATTTACCTCCTCTACCATTGACTTATCAACTATAAGCCAATCGCCTTCATTTAATTTTTCAGCAAATCTTACTTCGTTATCCCACGCAACAACCTGAACACATGCGTGTCTTGCCTCCTCTACTTTAAAATCATTTGGGAGCAGTATTCCCGTGTCGGTTTGTGGCTGTTTGTTTGGTTGAACATGTATTTGAATGTATCTGTTAACTGGTGTAAAGCTCATGTATTCTCCTATATTGTGCACGAGTCATTTGTACAAAACTTAGAACCGGTACCTTGTTCTTCCGTAGAAATCTTGGTTACAGGTTTAATATTTTTAATTAGTTTGTTGTATTGTTCTTTGGTGATTGGCTCGTATGGT
>FUFK010055610.1_pt1 | contig 10193 bp, 12 predicted proteins | sample 1021851 | NCBI WGS metagenome assembly FUFK01 (sample SAMEA51879418, study PRJEB19060) | metagenome
GGGTCTAAAAAAAAANTGTAGATACAAGTATTACATTTCTATTTTGTTTTTCTAACTCTACTTCTATTCTATTATTAAAAACTTCTACTTTGTTATGTATTGATAACTGTTTTAAGTTTTTTTCAAGAATTTCAGAGGCTTTTTTATCTTTTTCTATAAAAGTGACTTTTTGTGCCCCTCTTGAGATGCATTCTATACCAAAAGAGCCTACTCCTGAATAAAGGTCTAAGATTTTTGATTTTTCTACTCTAATATTTATTAACTTTGAGTGATTTAAAATATTAAATATATTTTCTCTTACTGAGTCTTTAAGTGGTCTAGTTGTTAAATTTTTTAAAAAATTAAGTGATTTACCTTTTAAAAAACCGCTAATAATTCTCATTTTTTTATAACTCTCCATCCAATATCTTTTCTATAAAAACCATCCTTCCAATTTATTTTATTTATTATTGATAATATTTTTTTTCTAACTCCATAAAAACTATTCCCAATAGATGTTATATTTAAGACTCTTCCGCCATTAGAGTATACTTTATCATTTTTTATTCGAGTTCCTGCATGATAAATAAAATCATTATTACCTAGTCCAACTTTATTAATGTTTTCTATGCAACTATTTTTTTTATAATTTCCTGGGTAACCTTTTGAGCATAAGACAACCGTCATGCTTTTACTTTTTTTCCATTTAATATTAATTTTTTTTAATTTATTTAGTACTGTATTTAATAAGATTTTAAACAAATCTGTTTTTAATCTTGGCAATATGACCTGACATTCAGGATCACCCATTCTTATATTATATTCAATTAAAAATGGCTCATTTTTTTTTATCATTAAGCCTACATATAAAAATCCATTATAAAATTGTCCTTTTTTTTTGAGAGCTCTTAAAGTTGGTTTTACTATTTTGTTAATTATTTTTTTTTCAAGAGATTTATTTATAATTGGTGCAGGTGAATATGCGCCCATCCCGCCAGTGTTAGGTCCTTTGTCATTTTCAAAAACACGTTTATGATCTTGAGCTGATCCAAAAAATTTAAAATAATTATTATCAACAATAAGAAAATAACTTGCTTCTTCTCCTTCTAAAAACTCTTCTAAAACTATTTTATTTGATGATTTAAATTGTCCTGCAAAAATAGCCGAAGAAATATTAATTACTTTTTTTTTGGTACGACAGATGGTTACCCCTTTGCCTGCAGCTAAACCATCTGCTTTAACAACTACAGGTAAATTACATCTTTTTAGAAATTTTAAAACTTGACTTTTCTTATGACAAATTTTGAATTTAGCTGTTGGTATATTATTTTCTTTACAAAGTTTCTTTACAAAAGCTTTTGAACCTTCAAGTTTCGAGGCGTATTTACTCGGACCAAAAACTAAGATTTTGTTTTTTTTTAGGAAATCAACTATACCTTTTACTAATGGTTCCTCGGGACCAACTACTACTAAATCAATTTGATATATCTTTAATAATTTTAAAATTTTTTTAAAATCTAAAATATCCACATCTATATTTGTAGCTATTTTTGAAGTTCCAGCATTTCCAGGTAAACAAACAATTTTATTAACCTTTTTTGACTCACTTAACTTTTTACAAAGAGCGTGTTCTCTTCCTCCACTACCAATTAATCCAATATTCATGACAATTTATATATTGTATAATTTATTGATGATTAAAAAAAAAGCTAAACTTATTTTTAAACACAATTATTTTGAAATTGTAGAAGAGGGTGACTATGTTTTGTGCGCAATATCTAGAAAAAAAATACCACTAACAAATCTGAATTATTGGAATGTAGAATTACAGGAAGCATATTTTTCACCTATAGAAGTAAATGAAAGATTTAAGAATTTAAAGAAAAAATAATTATTTCCATCTATTGTGTGTCCAAATCCATTGATTTGGATTTCTTATAATCATTTTTTCTAATATTTCATTTAAATTCCTTGTTATTTCTTTTTTTGAACTAAAGTCTTTTGGATTAATTTGATTTTGAAATTCTATTTTAAAAATATTATTTTGATTTCTCTCTATAAAAACAGGAATTATTTTTAGGTTAAATTTTAAAGCAAGTTGTGCTGGCAGAGTTGTGGTAAGCGCTTTTTTACCAAAAAAAGTAATTAGTTCACCCTCGCTTACCCTCTGATCAACCATAAGAGCTATAGAATGGCCTTTTTTAATATGTTGGATTGTTTCACGAACTCCATTTATTCCTTTTTTAATTTGATTTTTGCAAATATATTTCTTTCTTAAATATTCCATTAAAGGATTTAAATAAAAATTATTTAATGGTCTATAAATTGTAGCTAAATCTATTTTTTTTTTCGTAATTTCCATCGACATTAATTCAAAATTAGCAAAATGACCCGATATAAAGATTACAGGTTTTGAATTTTTTTCCTCATCAATTAAATTTTTTTCTCCACTAATTTCAACATGTTCGTTACTTTTTCTAAAATAATTTAAGAACATGTATTCGATAAATGTCATTCCATAATTATTCCACATATTTTTGATAATTTTTTCTTTTTCAGATGTAGAAATATTTTTGGAAAAGTTTGAAAGATTCCGTGTTATTATTTTTTTTGATTTAAAAAGCGGGCCTATTAAAGAAAATAATCTTGAAAAAATTTTTCTACTTAAATTTAATCCTAAAATACGACCAAAAATAAAAAAAAAACCTACAACACAAGCTTGTAGAAAATAATTAATCTTTTTTAGCATATACTTCATTTATNANTTTCATAAATTCNTCTTTTTTTTCTATTTCTANAGACAGTTTCAAATAATTTANATCTTTAATATCAAACTCTTTAACTTTATAAAAATCTTTTTCAGTAGTTATTATTTGATAATTCTTATTTTTTACATTTTGAACAATTTTTTCAAATTCCTCTTTTGAAAATTCATAATGATCTGGAAACGTTAGATAATCTTTAATGTTTAAATCATATTCTTCCAAAATTTTTTTAAAATTTTCTGGATTTCCAATCCCAGCAATTGCAACTAAATCTTTATTTTTAAATTGATCCACATTTGTAGCCCTGTAATAAGAGCTAAAAATTTTAAGGTCCTTGTTAATATTCAATATTTTTTTCTCAAATTCTAAATTTTTTTCACCATTAATTAGAACAATATTTGCTTCCTTGAGAGAGTTTAAACTTTCTCTTAGTGGACCCGAAGGTAGAAAGAGACCATTTCCATCTAACTGATTTGTATTAAAGCATATAATATTTAAGTCTTTCTTGATTTTAAAATCTTGATAGCCATCATCAAGGATAACAATATCATATTTTTGCTTTTCAGCTTCTATTATTCCTTCTTGTCTATTTTTAGTTACAATTAAATTTTTAAATTTGCTTTTTATTAAATTGTATTCATCAACTTGATCTTTGTAATATTTTCTTAATATTACTGNTTTTTTNCCAAGTTTAGATATCTCATTAGCTAAAAAAATTGATGTTGGTGTTTTGCCGGTTCCACCTAGATAAATATTTCCTATACACACAATAGGAATATTAAAATTGCTTTGCTTTGTAAGTTTTTTTTTTATTATTAATAAAAAAAAATATACAATCGATATAGGCATTAATAAAATTGAAAAAAAATTATATTTTGTTCGCCAGAACTTGGGTTTATTAAATTTCATTTAATATGTGATTGTTTATATTCTTAATAGTATTTATTAAAGTTTGATTACCAAGCTCTTCAATTAATTTTGTATTCCCTTGTTGAAAAGTCTGCATATTAAAATCATCTGTAATATAATTTGCTAAATCGTCAATATTTTCAATTTTTTTAGATATTTTATGTTTTTCAAGAATTTTATAAATTTCCTCAAAGTTATAAACGTAGGGACCGTGATAAATTTTGCAACCAAATTTAGCGGCATCTATAGGATTTTGACCACTATCATTTTTAAGTTTTTTAATTAAAGATTTACCTATAAAAACACTTTTCGAGAATTTATAAAAATTATTTAATATACCGAAAGAATTAACTATTATTAACTCTTTATCTTCTTGTATTTGATCTTCTTTATTCAGTACTTGAAAGTTCAGATTTAATTTTTCACACAAGTATTTGATTTGTTTTATACGAACTATATGGCGTGGTGCTATTATTGTTTTAATATCCTTAAATATTTCTCTTAATCTTAAGTGAACTTTTAAACAAAAATCCTCTTCAAAATTATGAGTGCTTGCAGCTAACCAAAATCTCATTTTAGGAAGAGTATTTGAGTACAGACTCTCTTCATTTTTTTTACTGATTGTATTAATCAATTTTATATTTCCACAAAAGAAAATATTTCTTGCATTTAATTTTGATAGAAAATTTTTTGTTTCAGAATTAGATGTTAAGCATAAATTAAATGAATTAAATATTTTTCCAGCAGTTTTGGGAAATGTCATCCATCTATTAAAAGTTTTAGATGTGATTCTTGCATTCAAAAGTGCAATAGGAATTTTGTGATTTTTTGCTACAAATATTAAATTTGGCCAAATTTCAGAGTCGACAAGAAATATTGCATCTGGTTTCCAAGTTTTAATAAATTTGGTGATTAAAAAATTTACATCAAGAGGTAAAAATCTATGAATAGTATTTTTAAACTTTTTTAATTCTTCTTTTGCTAAATTACTTGAACTTAAAGTTGTTGTGGTAATTAAAAATTGAAATTTACTATCGTCTAATTTTTCTATTATTGGTATTATGCTTTTAAATTCACCTATACTAGCAGCGTGGAACCAAATTAATTTAAATTTTGAATTTTTCTCCACATTAAAGTGAGAGGGAAAAATTTTTTCTTTATACCTAATAGGATCTTCTTTTTTTTTTAATTTTCTAATAAATATAAAAAAAATTAAGAATGGATAAATAAATGTTGTTAAAACTCTATATGCTAGAAACATATTATTTTAGTTGTTTTTGATAAAGAGATTTATACTCATTACAATTTTTTATTAAAAATTCATGTTTTCCTGAGTCAATAATTTCACCATTTTTAACAACAAAAATTTTATCTGCATTATGTATAGTAGATAGTCTATGAGCTATAACTAAAGTTGTTTTATTTTTTGTTAAATTGACTATAGCATTTTGAACTATTTCCTCTGAATCAGCATCTAAAGATGATGTTGCCTCATCTAATAAAATTATTGGAGACTCCTTAAGTATTGCTCTAGCTATAGAAATTCTTTGTTTTTGACCGCCTGAAAGTCTTACACCATTTTCACCAATTCTAGTTTCAAATTTATTTGGTAATTTTTCTATAAACTCACTTGCCGCTGCAAAATCACATGCTCTATCAATTTCTTTGTCACTAGCATCCTCTTTGGCATAAGATATATTTTTTTTAATTGTGTCATCAAAAAGAATAATATCTTGACTTACTAAAGAGATATTTTTTCTAAGAGAACTTAATCGAACCTTGGATATATTTTGATTATCAATGTTTATTTGTCCTTTCTGAGGATCATAAAATCTTGGTAATAGATTTAAAATAGTGCTTTTACCAGCTCCACTATGACCAACAAATGCTGCCATAGTACCGCCTTTTATAGAAAAATTTATATTTTTAATTGTTGGTTTATCTACTGTTATATATTTAAAAAATACATCATGAAAATCAATATTTGTATTTTTTATCATTAATTCCGGTAAAGCCTTTTCCTCTTTAATTTCAATTTCTTTATCTATGATTTTACTCACCCTTTTAAACGCAGTCACACCTTGAAAAACTGATAGATTGAGCGTAGCTAAAGATCTAATTGGTTGATAAGCCATCATCATTGCTGCGAGGAAAGAAAAGAAATTATTAACTTCTAACTCACCTGCAGCGATTAATTTTCCTGAAAATGCAATAAACCCTGCAATCATTATACCTGTGAGGGTTTCCATTAAAGGTGCAGCTCTTATAAGTATTGATGATGTTTTTATATTTTTTTTTATAAAATCATTTATAACATCATTAGCCTCAGATCTTACTTTATTTTCTCTCTGATAAATTCTTATCATTCTTGAGCCCTTAAACATTTCAGATAAAAAAGTCACAAGTACACCAGAAGCCTCTCCTGCTTGACCCACAGCTTTACCAATTCTTTTTCCTAATGATTTAGCCAACCCAGCGGCAAGCGGCATCATAAGCATCGCAAAAAATGCTAATTTCCAATTTTGGTAGAACATTACTCCTACTAATGCAATTACTGAAAAACCATCCTTCATCAAACTTAATACACTTGTACTAACAAGATTTTGTATCTGGCCGGTATCGTACATAACATTAGATATATATTTTCCAGAGTGCCTATTGTCTAATGTGTGGATGTCTGATCTTATTATATTTTCAGCTATTTGCTTATTTACTTCTCCTGATATTTCAGCTCCAACTTTAATAATTGTTAATCTTGCTACGTAGAGTGATAAACCTTTACCGCTGAAAGCTAAAATAATTAAAATAGGTATAACCCAAGTAAGAGTTGTATTTTTTTCAATAAAAATTTTCTTAACTGCTGGATCTAACAACCACGCAATAGACGCAGTACACCCCGCAACTATTATGGATAAGAATAAAGATAAAAAAATTTTATCCAAATGTTTTCTTACATAATCTTTATATAGTCTTATTAAGATAGGTTTAATTTCTTTAAATTTCATTTTAATAATTATTTAAGTAAATTCCTAAAAATAAAAATAAGCCTGCAAAATTATTTTGTTTAAATGTTTCTAAGCAAATACGTTGATCTCTACTATCAAGTTTAAATACTTGATAAAATAAACAAATTATGAATAACAAAATTAACAAAAATGATAAATTTATACTAATTTTGTTTCTAAACAGAAAAATTAGAATTAAAGAAGTTATTGAGTAGCAAATACCCACAAATAATCTAATATTATTTTTAAACTTAATTGAGGTGGACTTAAGTCCAATTATTTCATCATCTGACATATCTTGAGCTCCATAAATCGTGTCATAGCCTAATGTCCAAAATATGGCCGCGATGTAGAGCAAAACAATTTCGATAGAAATGTTATTATGAATTGAACTCCAAGCCATTATTATTCCCCAATTAAAAGTAATTCCTAAAAATAATTGTGGCCAATAAGTGAGTCTTTTCATAAAAGGGTAGGTAAAGGCTAAAATCATCGAACCAATACCTAGCCAAATTGTAAATAAATTAAATTTAATTAATATTAGGAATGCAATTGAACATAATATCGTTGCATAAAAAATTGATTGTTTTACAGATATAATTCCAGAGGCTATTGGTCTCCTTTTAGTACGCTTAACTTTTTTATCATAATCTTTATCAACTATATCGTTGACTATACATCCTGCGCTTCTCATTAAAACGGAGCCTAAAAAAAATAAAATTAAATAATAGATAAATAAATCTAAATCTTTATTATATGAATAAGCATAGGCTAAACCCCATGAGCAAGGCCAGAAAAGAAGCATAAAACCTATTGGCTTGTTTAATCGAGTTAATTCTATGAAAATATTTAAATGCTTCATNAAATATTACTTGTAAATATCAAACACTANCTTCATAATCAATTTGATTCGATATGGATATAGACTACACAGTAGCAGCTTTAATGTTTCCTGCAATACCATTGATGATGACGATGTATAGTAATCGTTTTCACACATTAAGCGCCTTAATAAGAAATATTCACGATCAATACACTTTCGAAAAAAAAATTCCACCTGAGTGGGAAAACCAATTACACGTATTAAATAAAAGAACTAATTATCTTAAGTATGTAATGGGCTTTTCAGCATTTGGCTTCTTATTCAATATGCTTACTGTCCTGCTTTTATATTTAGATCTTGTTTTCTATGCTAGATTAAGTTTTGCTTTCTGTTGTGTTTGTATGATTTTTTCAATTTTTTTGTTTTTGCAAGAGATAAGATTATCAAACGAAGCTTTAAAATTTCATTTGAGTGATATGGATTCAATGAAAAAAGATTTATAATTAATTTTTTTCTAAAATATTTTTTTTAAAAAGAGAAATTCCCTCTTTAATCTTATGATTGTATGACTGTTTAAAGGTTTCAAGTTGCCATCCTTTCATTCTTGTAATAATTATCTTTAAATTTTCTGATTTCCATTTATTAGTTGTGCTTTCAATTTTCCATAATTTTTTTTCTTCGTTAGTTCTACCACACCCATAACAAAAGCCAGTAACTGGGTCAGTTTTACAAATACTAATACATGGTGAGATAATTTTGTTAGACATTAAGGGATAAGAATAGCTGGACCAAGCAATTTTCTTGCCTCTAAATCAGCGTGAGCCTGTTTGGCGTCGGAAAGTTTATATTTTTTTGCAATTTTAATTTTAACCTTTCCAAATTTTACTTTTTCGAAAATTGAGTCAGCTCCAGCTTGAAGTTCTTTTCTATTGGTAAAGTATTGTGCTATTGAAGGTCTTGTTAGGTATAGACCTTTTGGTTGAATGTCCTTAGGAACATTTACAGGGTCTAATGGTCCAGATGCATTACCAAAGCTAATCATCATTCCTCTAACTTTGAGACATGCAAGAGACTTTTGAAACGTGTTTTTTCCTACACCATCAAACACTGCGGAAACTCCTTCATTTTTAGTTATTTTCATAACTTCTTTCGAAAAATCATGCTTGGAATAATTAATAACATACGAGTATCCATTTTCTTCAGCAACTTTTATTTTTTCGTCCGAGCCGACTGTTCCGATTACTTTTGCTCCAATACTGTTTGCCCACTGTGCAAAGATTTGCCCAACACCACCAGCAGCTGCATGGAATAATACAGTTTCACCTGCTTTGAGTTTATAAGTTTTTGTAAGTAAATAATTTGTNGTTAAACCTTTTGTCATTAAAGTTGCAGCTAACTCATGTGAGATCCCATCAGGAACCTTTACTGCAATCTTAGCAGGAATAATTCTTTGTTGTGCGTAAGCTCCTATTGGAACTGAAGCGTAAGCAATATTATCTCCTTTATTTAAATCTGTTACATTAGAACCAACTTCATCAATTTTCCCAGCAGCTTCTAAACCAATACCACTTGGTAATTTAACAGGGTACAAACCTGATCTATGGTAAGTATCTATATAGTTTAAGCCTATTGCATGATTAGTTACTTTAATTTCATCTGGTCCCGGGGATTTAACCTCAACATCTTGAAGATCTAAAACTTCAGGGCCTCCGTTTCTTTTAATGATTATAGATTTTGACATTTTAAATGGGAACGTACTTTAACTTTTAATATTTAGCAAATGTTCCATTATTGTAATCTTGGATAGCCTCAAGTATTTCAGCTTTTGTGTTCATAACAAATGGTCCACCTCTGGCAATTGGTTCACCTATAGGCTTACCTGCTATGAAAAGAAATTCAGATTTTTGATTTGCTATTACATTAAGCTTATTGCCTCGTTCTAACAAAATTAAGTTTGAGTCAACTGTTTTATTGTGGGCTTTTTCTCCAATTTTTAATTCACCTTTCAGCAAGTATATAAAAGAGTTATGTCCCGCAGGAACATCACAACTAAACTCTTTTCCTTCATTTAAAACTATATGAAAATAAATCGGGTCAACGTTATGATTTTTTTCAGGGCCCTCTGCTTTTTTGTATTTTCCCGCAATTACTTTTATTATTTTTTCATTATCTTTATGTTCTCCAAGTTCATTTCCTTTTATATAAAGGTACTCAGGCTTATTTTTTTTCATTTTAGCGGGCATATTGATCCAAAGTTGAAAACCTAATAATTTACCCTCTTTCATTGCAGGCATTTCTGAATGAATAATTCCTCTCCCAGTTTTCATCCACTGCACATCACCTGAAGTCATAATGCCTTTAGCTCCAGTGCTATCTTGGTGTTCAAATTCACCATTTAACATATAAGTAACTGTCTCTATTCCTCTATGAGGATGCGGAGGAAAACCTGCAACATAATCATCTTTATTTTCAGATCCAAATTCATCAAGCATTAAAAATGGATCAACATAATCTACTTCTGGAGTTCCTATACTTCTTTTTAGTTTCACTCCAGCACCATCTGAGGCGTTTAAAGCTTTAATGATTTTTTTAACTTCAATTATCGACATGCAAATATATATAATATATGTTCAAACTTTATCAAGTAGCTGTATTAAGTTGTTTATTTCATTTTTTGGTTGATAGTCGAGAATATCGAATTGTGATTTGTTT
>FUFK010064340.1_pt1 | contig 10192 bp, 10 predicted proteins | sample 1021851 | NCBI WGS metagenome assembly FUFK01 (sample SAMEA51879418, study PRJEB19060) | metagenome
GTAGTATTTAAGTGTGTTGCGTATCGTTTATCAGATATATTTGCCATTCCTATCGATATGCGAAGATTAGGTGTTGGTTCAAACCCAGCAAAAATATCGTAGGTTGTGTATCCAGCTGTTCTTCCAACATCAAGAACCTTTGAATCGAATCTATCCTGTGTATCTGCNAAATTAACTCTCAATCCNTAGTTTGTNTTNGCNGATTTAATNTCAAAAGTTANATCACCTGCAAGTGGCATAATCTGAGGTAGNGCTCTATTTTGAGTATCATCCTCGCCACGNGTGTAATTGAGGTTTAAGGTAGTATCNATNCCAGCAATTANACGATGNGCTGTCAGTTCATAACCGTATAAAGTTGCATCAACATTTTTATATACCCTAGCCTTATCTGTATCATCATCTAATCTGTGTGTTGTCACATAATCGTCAACATCATTATAGTAAACAGATCCCTCAATGTGATTGCCCATAAACATTCCGTCATAGCCTAGCTCGATTGTCATATGTCTTTCACTAGAAAGATTTGGGTTACCTACATGTCTCATCGCTTCAGTACTACTATGTTTTGCATTAAAGAGCTCAGTAGTATCAGGTGCTCTCTCGTTAACACTTAGGTTGATATAAGATTTTCCATGGTCAAGATCTTTATTAAATCTAATAAAACCACTTATGTTATCAAAGTCTCTTTGGCTTGCAGTGATTGTCCCAGTGTAAGCTGCTGTGTAAACCTCATTTGCAGTTTTCTGTTGCATTCCAGAACCTGGATCAGCTGTAGCTTTATTTGGTGTGACTTCAACCTGATCGTATCTGATTCCATATGAAATATTATCTAGATCTTTTTCAAAGAAAAGACCAAGTTTTTCNGCTTCTACATCAGGCCACAAATAAGCCATAAAAACATTACTACCCATCATAGTCATGTTTTGCTCTGCATTTTTTGTATTATGCTCATAATCCAACCCTGCTCTCATACTGGAGCCGATTTTACCTATTAGTCTACCTCCGTAAGTGTCAGAGGATGTAGGAGTAAACATACTTCCGTTTCCTGTTGTACCTCTGAGAGTTGTATTATCCATTAAGTGATCAATGTCTGTGTTGAACAACTCAAAGTTCAAAGATGAGAAAATACCAAATGGTGTTGCCTTGTGGTACTTCATTGTGTACATATCAGTATAACTGTATGCAATATCCATCCTTAACCCTGGATATCCAACTTTATCCTGCCTGTTGTTAGAATAGTTGAACTCTAACTTTGAACCGTCTGAAAGCAATGTACCTAGAATCACCGTATAATCAGTAGTCGAGTATTCGGTTAATGGTTTAATGCCTGCTCCAGTCTCATAATTACCCGCATTAGATGATGATCCGTTGAGCCTTAAGTAACTGCTTGATGATAGTGGCAATACTATATTTCCACTTGTCGTATATGCACCTGCATTAGAATCAAAATTTTGCCCAATACTATATTCAGGTTTAGTGACTGGATTTGTAACACGTTTAAAACTTACGATACCTCCCGGCCCACCAGCGCCGAAGAGGACAGATTGTGTGCCTTTAATCACAGTTACTGAATCATAATTATTAACGTTAGCGTAAGTGCTTGCTGGGTCCATTTTTGTAGAACATGCGCCATAAACCATAGCTCCATCTAGAAATGTGTTGAGCCTAGCATCGCTCTGACCTCTGATTACTGCCTCAAGCCCGTGTCCACCTCGCCTAATTGCATTTACACCATTTATATTTTTAAGTAGGTCGCCGCCATCAACAGCATTGCGTGTGTCAATTTCTTCAATAGCTTCATTACTTATAGTCGCCTTGTCCATAATAGGACTGCTTATTTGTATGTCTGTTAATTCTTCAGCNGAAACATTNGAGACCAATATCGCGCTGAAGAGTAATGTGTTTAATCTATTCATCTTTACCTCCAGATTAAATTTAATTAAAAGTATTTAATTAAACTAATGGAGGTGCTCTTGATTCATTTGTGAGTTTTATTAACGACTTAATGTTGAGGTCGTAATATGATTCAAGAATCTTGTTGTCGGTAATTAGAGGACTGAAATTTAGATATTGAAGAGTAATTATATCTGTTGAATTAATATCAACTGAATTACAACAGACGCAATCCTCAGGCATATCAGACAATAAAGCTGTATTAATCTTGTCTAAAAGATCAGATAGTTTTTTTGTGTGAGAAATAGAATTAGTATATTTACTGCCACATAACTCTGCATGAAGAAGATGGAAGCCATTATCTTGTGGCATAAGTGATGTGTTTATGACTGTATAACTATGCAGCGGTTGTAGCGCTATTAGCGTAAACAGAAATATCTGTATTATTTTAGTCAATTTTTCCCCCCAACACACATTAACAAATTTCTAACAGTATTTGAAGTAGAAGATGCTCGCTACAATAGGGAATTAAGGAAACGAGCATCTTCAATCTTAAGTCTGGCTGCAGGGAATTCAGCCAGACTCATTCATATCATCGGAGAACGATATAAAATTTATTTAGTTAAAAATCTACGCTTATACCTGCTATCACCGTTTGTGGTTTATTAGGTCTTACACCGTAGTTATGTGTTGATGCGATATACTCTTTATCAAATAAGTTATCAACATTAAAGAATGCGCGCACCCCAGAATATCCCATTGGGCTTAAGTCCATTCCGCTTCTGAAGTCATAAATCCAAGCACTCTCTGTTTTCGCAGCTGTGCTAGCCCCTTTGTTGAAGACCTCATCATTATACTTCGCTGATATTTGCATATCCCATGAATTAGTCTCAGCACCAAGTGATATATAATATATCTCCTCAGGTGTATAGGCTATTCTAGCCCCATCCACAAATTCACCTGATTTTGTTGTCACATCATGCTCAGCTTCTTGTAATGTTACAGATACTGCCATTGGATATCTGATTCCAGAACCAACAGTTTCGGCACCTTTCATCTGAGGTGTCGCAAAAAGATTATTTACTCTGTAAATGAATTCAAGACCAGTTACGTGTGCTTCACCTGCACTTTTTGCATTTTGTGAAGAGTCAGCGCAACCAGATGCAATATTACATGTCTCATTCAAGTTCTCGTAATCAACATGAAATCCTATAATCTCCATATAGCTGCCGATGCCAGAACTACGATAACCAATTTCATAATTATCTGATTCTTCAGGTACAGGACCACCATTACCTGATGGCATATAACCCTGGCTGTATGCAGCGAATGCAGACTTACCATTACCCATATCATAAACAGTACTTGCTGCTAATAATGTTTCACTATTACTAGCAGTACGAGAGTCTCCTGCTGAGCTGTAGTTGTACTCCCAGTAGTCAACATCTTCATATCTAAGGCCAAGTGTTGTTGTGAAATTACCGTGTGTAATTCGGTCAACTATACTAAAAGACTCTGCGGTAGCAAAATCGTCATTTCCATTTCCATCACCAACATAATCAGATGCTGAGAGAGACATGGTGTTATTTGAACCTAATGTATATGTTTCAGAAATTCCTGAATCGTGTCTGTCACGATAATCGTGATGATGTCTGTAACCTATGGTGATATCATGCGCTCCCATTACAGTGTTGTAACGAAGATCATATCCATACATACCATAGTCCCTGTGACCAAGTGATCTTTTAATTGATTCACCTGTAATCATAGCAGTTGCATTTGTTACTATGTTACATGCTCTAAGTTCTCTACCTGAGTCTGCAGCACAATTTGTTTGCCAGTCCACTGCCGACAACTTAACAGTATCGACGTCTCCTCCACCAGCTGAACCATCCTCATCAACTTCTAATTGACCAACTTTTTTCCAATTACGACTATATTTAGCTTTATATAGTTTTCCTACAAAAGAGCTAGTAGGGCTTACATCTAGACCATAAGTCATGATGTATCTATGATAATCGTTATCCATTTTATCCATAGACGAAATTGCATATCTCCTATTAGGATTCGCAGCAAAGTCAGCTCGCGTCAAGCCAATGTATGAAGCGTGAGATGTTTCAGATGTATTTTGACTTGACAATTCTAAGAATGATGAAGCTCCTGTGTACCTAATTTTGAATAGATCAGAGTTTTTTCTAAACCCAGAATTAGTGTCATTACCAGAACCAGCGTCAATGTCCTTATGACCATCATATGATGTTTTATGTGACTCAATGACATATGATATTGGTCCCATAGTACTACCATAATAAAAATGATTTCTTAAATAAGATTCATCTCCGAAGTCTTGTTTAAAATATCCTTTTGAATCAGTAAGTGGAACGCTCCTTGATAAATAATTAATAGCACCAGATGTCGTCCTTGGGCCGTTTCCGATTGCTGCAGCACCTTTTAGAACCTCAATTCCCTCAGCATCACCCGCATCAGGGAAAAAGTACATAGAGGGATTCGAATACACTGCAGGGCCTTGTAAGTATACCATCTTCAGTTATATTTATCTTAGTAGTACGATTTGGATTAGTTCCTCTCATACCTATGTTAGTTCTCAGTCCAAGACCGTCTTCAGTTTGAGAAAAGACTCCTGGTACACGCCCCATTATCCTTTCTGTATCTGTGTAGCCTGACTTTTTGAGCTCTTCATCACCGATAAAAGCGGAAGAGCCAGCAATATCAGATGCTTCTTGACCACCAAATATACTTAGTGGGGCGAGATCATCTGCAAATGCATTACTGCTCAAGAAAGCAATAAGAATGGCTGTTTTTCTCATATTTAGTTCCTAAATCATTATTAATTGGGAGTATTATAATGATAATGATTCGCATTTGCAATAGTAAATGATAATGATTCGCATTAGTTATTATAGCTTTGAATTAGATGAAATATATTTTAGAGTATCGAAATGACGAGAATTAGCCTGACACCCATAATAGATGTTGTTTTTATATTATTGATATTTTTTATGCTCGCATCAAACTTCAATAAAATTGGTGAACTTAAAATGGACATGTCTAAAGAAACAAGTCAATCATCTAACGAAGACATTAAAATAATTAAGCTGGCTGTTGAACAAGCTAACTCGGTAATAAGTAATGGCAAGAGATATGATGATGGTGAGTTGCTGACAATGATCAGATTAGCCATAAAAGAGGCAAAACGATATTCGATTGTACTTACTGCTAAGGATGATGTTACATACCAGCGATATCTAACAATAATGAGTTACTTGAAAGAAAATAAGATAGAGAATGTCACAATAGGAATTAAAGCAAATGAAACTAAAAACTAAAAGTAAGAAAGATTATGAAGATGATGGGCTTTTACCTTTGGTGAATATTATTTTTTTGCTACTGATTTTTTTCATGATTGTTGGCGTGATTGAAAAAAATATTTTAAAAGACAATCTTGAGCTGCCGAAAGTCACGCTCGATAAGTTTGAGAATAGGGATGTAGCAAAGATTTTTTATGATGAAGATAAAAATATTTATCTCAATGACGCACCTATAAACATAAACGATCTAAGAGAGAAAATTAAAACATCAGAAATAAAAGAAGTTGTGCTGATTGCAGATAAATCTTTACTTGTTAGAGATATAAATATTATATTGTTTGAACTCAAGCAAAATGAAATTAATAACATTAAGCTATTATCTAGTCTAAATGCAAACTGATAATCTAAATAAATACATTGGTATCTCGTTAGTTATTCATGCTTTTTTCCTCATGACAATAACCACATCAAATATTCAAAGAGACATAAGTCAAATTGGCGAACAAGGTATGCAAATTCAAATGGTTCTTATAAGAGATCAGAATGATGATGTTCAAGATGATGACTCTCTAAGTACAAGTGAGAAGAAAATAATAAAACGTGAAGAAAAACAGGAACAAGCTGTGGTCGACAATAGGACACAAGGAGATAGAACAAATAAAATATATCAATCCTATTATGGGATTGTTAGAAGCATGCTGGATTCAAATAAAAAATATCCACTTCTCTCCCTTCAGAGAAGACAAGAAGGCACGCCAATAGTTGAATTTACTATTTTGCAAAATGGTGATGTAGTAAATTTAGAAATTACGTCATCTGGATTTCGATTGCTCGATAGAGAAGCACAAAAGATAGTTCTTAAATCTGCGCCATTCCCTCCTATTCCAAAATCTCTTGGTAAAGATCAAATTGATTTAAGAGTTCCCATTAATTTTAGCCTTCAGCGTTAGTAGAATACCATTTGAGCTTATCTCTCAATGAGACAACGCCACCAATAATAAATATAGTTGGAGCTTTTGGCTTTTCTTTTTTGACAAGTACAGGCATGTCTTGAAGAGTTGATATGTACTCTCTCTGAGTATTAGTTGTTCCTTGTTGAACAAGTGCGCAAGGAGTCGATTTGCTCAATCCGTGTTTTACTAATTGCTTACATATAATATCAATAGATACTAATCCCATATAAAAGACTATTGTTTGGTTTGGTTGGATCAACTTCTCCCACTGAAGTTCTAATTTACCCTCTTTGAGGTGTCCAGTAACAAATATACAACTTTGAGCGAAGTCTCTATGCGTCAATGGTATTCCGCTGTAAGTTGAGCAACCACTTGCGCTCGTGATACCGGGAACAACCTGAAATGCTATTTTCTCATCTGCAAGAGTCTCTATCTCCTCTCCACCTCTTCCAAAAATAAAAGGGTCTCCTCCTTTAAGTCGTAAAACTTTTTTACCTTCTTTAGCATATTTAACCAGTAAATCATTGATTTCCTCTTGTCTGACAACATGGTTATCTCTCTCTTTACCGACGTAAATTTTTGTTGCATCTCTTCTGATTAGATCAACAATCGCGGGATGAACTAGTCTGTCGTATAGTGCAATATCAGCCTGCTGCATTAAACGTAAGGCTTTAAATGTCAATAAATCGGGATCACCAGGTCCTGCGCCTACAAGGTACACCTCTCCTTGGTTTGCAATGTCCTCATCAAAATCATCGATTTGTTTGTCAAGGAATGAATTAGCCTCGTCAGTCTTACCTGATAAAACGAGCTCTAAAAATTTCCCATTAAGCATCTTCTCCCAAAAGATTTTATTTGATGAGAATTTTTTCATTTTATTACGAACCCTAATTCGGTTTGAGGACACTATGTCAGCAAGCTTGCCATAACTAGCTGGTACCATTGTCTCGAGTTTCGTTCTCAAAACTCTAGCTAAAACAGGAGATGCACCTCCTGTCGATACAGCAACTGTTATATCACCTCTTTCAAGTATAGATGGAAAAATGAAGTCACATATCTCGGGTTGATCAACAACATTTACGATAATATTCTGTTTGGCGCAGTCTTTTGCAACTTGCTCATTGAGAGAAACATCATTTGTCGCAGATATAACAAATCTGTATTTACTCCCCTCTAGAAACTTTTCCGAATATTCATCTGTAATACATTTAATGTCATGGCTCTTTGATAATTCTAAAATATANTCTGAAAAATCTNGNGANATAACTGTGATGTCAGCATTTGCTTTTATTAGAAGNTCTAATTTTCTCTCAGCTACAGAACCTCCNCCAACAACTAAGCATGGNAATTTGTTNAGNTGNAAAAAGAAGGGNAAATACTTCATGAAACTTACTTTGAAATACCTGCTTTCTTATACCACTCCTCTGCTTTCCTTAAATCCTGTTCAACAATTTTTCCTTCTTCAAATATCATTCCTAGCGTCGTTGCAGAACCCATCATCCCTTCATTTGCCGCTCGCTCGAACCATTCAATACATAAATCAGGATTCTTTTCTGTACATTCTCCCTCGAAATACATAAAACCTAATGCATGCATTGCCAACGGAAGTCCATTTTCNGCAGCNTTTTTCATNTACGAAAATGCTTTATCCTCGTTAGCCAGACAACCTAGACCATTTTGAAGCATTATNGCCATNCGGTACATAGCATCAGGGTTGCCTTCCTCAGCAATAGGGGATAGTAGTTTAGTGGCATGCGCGAAATTCTTTGTTTCAAACGCTGCAATCCCGCTTTCAAGTTCCATTGCTCTATTTTCCCTGAGATCCATACTAAGTTAATAAATCCTCTAACTTTCCATCCATGTCATGTTCAACAAGATCATCAAAACCTCCTACATGATAGTCGCCAATAAAGATTTGTGGTACAGATTGTCTGCCTGATTTCTCTACCATTTCTTTTATCAAAGAAGGATCTTGATCNATCATAATTTCAGTATAATCAATATTTTTTTTGTTAAAAAAGTTTTTTGCTCTTATGCAATAAGGGCAGATTCGAGTGCTGTAAATTATAACTTTTTTCATATTAACTATAGTGTGTGATTTTCCTNTTTACATTTTTTTGNACAATTATACCAATAACATCNTATGAATTATCAAGCTTTATCTCTGGATATTCGCTATTCANNGCAAGCANATAATTATCTCCATCAATTGTTTTAAATTTTCTAAACCATCTTACCCCATCATATTCGACAAAAATATATTGACCGTCCACACANGANCCAGANGGATCNACTATAACTANACAGTCTTTAGGAAACTCTGGTTCCATACTATTNTCTGTTACCTGAAGAGCATATGGCTCTGATGATCCACATTCGCTATTCAGATCAGTTATTTCATTGTTTTCCGTCATCTAAAAATTTTTAAAATTATACTAATTACAATACTAATTATTATGGCACTTGTAATTGGAAAATAGAGATTAAAGTTATTTTTTTTTATAATAATATCGCCAGGNAGTCGACCTAGCCCTAGGCTACTCANGTANGGGTANAGAATCCCAACTAAAATAAAAATGATCCCAATTGCAATAAATATTTTGGACATTTCTATCCAGTATTTTTCATNCCAGTNGCAATAGCATGAATAGTCCTCAGCAATGGGTCCAGATTAACTGTATCTTCATCAGGTATTTCTCNATGNGCTTTCAATAACATTACTTGAATATAATTTAGCGGATCTAGATATGGCTGNCGTCTNCTCAGTGATANTGACAATTTAGTNTTNTCNGANAAAAGTTGATCTGAGCCAACAATTCTNAATAAAGTTTGAACAGTCNATTCAAATTCTTTTTCTATATCATCAATNATTTGATTNGCCGCATTTCTATCTTTTACNAGCAGAGANTAATCTCTNGCAATACCTAAATCAGATTTTGCNAGTGCCATTTGAATGTTATCNAGCAATACCCNAAAAAATGGCCACTCTGAATACATTGTTTTTAATTTATCCATANTNGATTGATCNCTAGCAACCATTTGANTNAGCGCTGAACCNAGGCCGTACCATGCAGGTAANGTATGCCTNGAAAGTGACCAGCCNAATACCCAAGGAATNGCTCTTATNGANTATTTTGATCNTTGAGTTTTTTTTCTATGNGATGGTCTTGATCCTATNTTCANCTCGGCNAATTCTTGNACTGGAGTAGCTTCATAGAAATANTCCATAATACCTTCTTTGTCATCAGTAAGATCTCTGTATTTTTTTTCGCCAACAATGGACATTTCACTCATGATTTCTTCAAAGTTATTTGTGCAAACTGTATCGTCTATTACGAGATGTTTACTTGCTTTGATTAAGCCGCTAATTGCAAGCTCGAGCTCATAAGATGCAGATTGAGGCACAGCATACTTATAAGATAACACTTCACCCTGTTCTGTAATCTTAATCATGCCTCTGACTGTTTTGTTGGGTTGGGCTAAGATAGCGTTATGCGTTGGCCCTCCCCCTCTTCCAACTGTTCCTCCACGCCCGTGAAATAGTCTACACTCAATCTGATATTTTTTTGAGATATCAAGAACTTGTTGTTGTGCTTTGTATAGACTCCAAGATGACGAAAGTATGCCGCCATCTTTGCATGAATCAGAATAACCAAGCATGACTTCTTGTAATTTGCTGTTCTTGTAGCTGCCAATTAAGTTCATATATGTTTCATTACTAAATAGATCCTCCAAAATCTCCTCGATTCTTGTAAGGTCATCAATAGTCTCAAATAAAGGCGTTACCTGAATAAAGGATTGATATTTATCTGAATCATGATTGACTAGACCGTGCAACTTAGCAAGTGCTATAACCTCAAATATATGACTGGCATCATGAGTCATAGAAATAATATAGTTCCCAAGCGCTCTCTCGCTTACTTCAGTCCTTAATTCATTCATTACTTTAAATACATCTAGTACTTTTTTTGATTCATCTGTGAGTTTTTCATAAATATTATTAATTGTTTTATCTGA
>FUFK010053428.1_pt1 | contig 10189 bp, 6 predicted proteins | sample 1021851 | NCBI WGS metagenome assembly FUFK01 (sample SAMEA51879418, study PRJEB19060) | metagenome
TTTGTTCTGTATTTTCCATTTGACTTATAGCATTGAAATATCTTTTAATCATATTCTGATATTCTTTGGAATAACCAGAGTTTAAGGATCTATTCAAGGCATCTAAAGCAAGGTTTTGTCTTTGTCCTAAATCTTCTGGGAGCCCGCTTGATGAAGAGTAGATTGTAGATTCATTGCTCGAGTATGACTTTCTTTCTTCTTTATAGCCTCGCTCGTTGGATCAAGGAAGTTTGACTATCAAGCATTCTTGATAAAATTCTACGCTGTTTATTTTTTGTATTTCTTGTGTAGTTCGATTTTGATAAATCAGAAATAACATCTTTTATATCTTGGGAAATCCCTTTTAAATCTCCTTGTCCATGCTTGTTGGATGATTGTTGCATTTCCTTCATTAGTTTTTGAAGTGATTGCTTGAATATTTTTTTGACCCTGTAACATAGATTGTAATAATTGTTGTTTCGCTGTTTCAGACATTTTTCCAAAGTTTAGGTTCATTCCTTTTTGATTAAGCCCTTGTTGTTGTCCAGCCATTTGCTGCATCATTTTCAAAAACTGTTCAAACCCGCTCGCTGAACCTGATGATTGCATTTGTTGAATACTTTGATACAATTTCATTGCTGTTGTGTTAAGGGCCTCCAATGTAAGGTTCTGATTTTTTACAGCATTCTGAATATTTCTATTTGTTAAGTCAGATTTAGACTGTTCAATTGAATTATTTGCTGCTCCGACTGCCTTACCAATCTCAGGCGTAACTGAAAAAGTCTCCTTAGAGAGTTCAATCATTAATTTTGTAGTTTGTAGTAGTTGGTCTTGCACTAATTGTTGGTTATATGCCATTATTTTTAATTGTGAAGAATTTCTCGAAAGGGATGAGGTACTTTCTTTTAATCTCTCTTGCTCTTTTGATATAAATAAATAGTCTCTCATTATTTTTTTTAATTTTGCTGCCATTTCGGAAACTGTTTCATTTTGAAATTGATTTTGAATCATTGAAAATGAATTTTGCAAATTATGTAAACCATTTAAAGCATCTTTACTTGATGATTTTGCTTTATTGTTTTTACTGTTTTGAAGATTTGAAATCGTAGTTTTAATATCGTTTTTTGTATTTTTGAATTCTTCGCTAGACCCGAGTTCATATAATTCTGCTGCTGAATTTTCGCTAAAAGGTTCTATTAGCTCAGAAGCCTGTTCTATTTCTTTATTCAATTGAGTTAATTCTTCAAGTAGTCTTTGCTCTTCTTGGGCAATTCTTTGCCCATCATTTATCTTGCCTTCGTTTTCAATATTATTAATGTCATCGTCAAGTTTATCTTTTTGCTGAACTAATTTCTCTATTCTGTTCTTTAACTCATCTAACTTTTGTTCTGCTTTGAGTCTTTTAAAAATATCTATATATCTGTCTAGTTCAGATTCAATTTCTTCTAAATTATTTGCCATTTGCTCTAATGATTTTTGAAGAGACTCTAAGTTCATATCTTCTAATGAATTTTGAAGTTCATTTAATTCATCCATCATGTCTTCTGGTAATATTTCATTAATTAAGTTTGATAGCTCTTTGAATTTTTCAGCTAGGTCTGGCAAAAATAAATTATGCTTTTCACTTTCTTCTAATAAGGTCTCCATAGCATTTGAAATATCTTTAATTTTATTTAGTTCTTTTTTAGTATCTTCTACCAATTCTTTAATTTTTTGTTGATCTTCCCATTGTAATTCATCCTCTGCTTTTAAAACGTTCAATTCCATTTCTTCGATTTGGCTTTTTAAGTTTACCAGCTCATTGATACTTTCACTTAATTTTTCTTCAATGTTATCTTCTTTGTTTTCTATCTCTTCATATAAGTCTGCTAATGATGGTACTTTTGCTATAAGCTTATTACTTATAGTTTTTTTTGGCCCTGAAATGATATCATTGTCAGTTAACTCAAGATGATAATGAACTTCGTCATCAGGCATAAGCATTAACTCAGACAGATTCCATGGAGTTTTGATGTTCTGGTATGATGTGTCTTTTATGATATCGGGTATGATGAACATGGATATATAAGGCTCAACATTTAAATATTTAGGTCTAATAATCTCATAGGCCAGCTGCAGGTTATCAAAGCCATAATCATCTTCAATGTCAATATCAAAACCAATAATTTGATTGTTGCCTAGTGTAATAACGGGAGCTGGATCAGTAATCTTGATTGTTGGGTAGTGGTCAGTGATAACATTTATTTTGTACGGTATTGGGTCACGATTTGTTATGCCCCTTGGATCAACTAAATGAATAGAAAACTCTCCATCAGCTTTTATTATAAAACTTCCATTACCTTTATAGCCCATTGTACTTAGGTATTGTATTGAATCATTTTGTTTAATAAAGCTAGATTTTAGTTTTCTATTACTCATTAGGTTAATTTTTACTACTGAGCCTTTGAGCCCCTGAACAGCAGCTATGCTTCCATCGAGCTTTTCAGATGGTAATCTTGAATATGATGGTGGTATAATTACCATTTCAAACTGTTCTAGCTTTGGCCTATCAGTAACAAAAATTGTATCAGGGGCTGAAACAACTATTTTCCATGCTTCATAAAAATGGATTGCATTAACAAAAGCACTATATTCATAATCCTGAAATAATGCTGGTAATTTAAATTGATAAAATCCATTCATATCTCTACCAGATTTCAACACTATTTTCATTGAATCTCGTTTACTAGTCGATTCTTGAGTGGGTGATAAAATTAAATTTACAGTATCTGGATTTGAGCCTTCAGACATTATTGTGATTGTAGATTCCTCTCCTCCTAAAATATGATGGTTTTTAGTTAAACTGTGTAATTTGAAAGGTTTTGGCGCATGAAATTTTTGGTCATAGTGTTTCCACCTATAAAATGCATTACTACTTTGTTTTGAAAAAATTGACAATAAAATTATGGATACAAGCATAATTGTTGATGTTGCCATCTTAATATTAATCATTGGTTTTTTATCTATGAGTTCCTTTGGGTTGTGGCGTTCTATTTTCTTCGCGATAGTTTGAGTAAAGTTATCTGCTAATTCGCTAGATTGATTTTTGTTTTTTGCATTTTCAATTTGAAGTGCGTTCAAAGCTGTGTCTTTATTATCTGGGAAAATGCTTTTACCTATCATTCGAGCAAGATTCCAACCAGAGTATTTATCAAAATACTCTTTGTCTACTAAAAGTAAGAAAGCTACTATAAAAATAATTTTTAGAAAGACTAATCCAGATATACTTAAAATAGTCAGTTTTTTTACTTTTGGAGTGAAGTAGAATATTGCTTCAAGGAGCAATAAGGATACTATAATTGCGACGAAGGAAATGATGAACAGAAATAATATTCGTAATAAATCTGTTTTAACTTTCTCGACCTTTAATGATTTAATATAATCAGAAATTTTCATTTTATTGTGTTAGAGCAAAATAAATGATATTAACACCCATTTTTAAAGCTTTTTCTCTTAATTCCCACGGATTGTTATGAACTGCTTCATCTTCCCATCCATCCCCTAAGTCTGTTTCATATGTATAAAGGACAACTAAAATATCTTTTTCAAAGATTCCAAATGCTTGAGGAGGTTTATTGTCATGCTCATGAATTTTAGGTAGGCCATTTTCAAATTGATAATACGATGAGAAAACAGGGTGGTCATGCGGCAATTCAACTAAGTCTTTGTTTGGAAAAACTTTTTTCATTTCTCTTCTAAAAGATGCATCCATACCGTAATTATCATCTGCATGTAAGAAGCCTCCATTTTGCAATATGGTTCTTAAAGAAATTACTTCATCGTCNGAAAGATTAATATTACCATGCCCAGTCATGTATAAGTAAGGAAAATGATGAGCGTCATTATCTGTGAGTTTAATTCTAATTTCATTGCCTGCCTGTTTCATTGAGGTATGATCTTTAAGATATTGTAATAAGTTAGGTAGGCTACTAGGGTCAGAGTACCAGTCACCACCACCGCCATATTGAATTCTAGCAATGTTAAAATTTTGTGAAAGTAGAATGTTGATGAGAATAAGAGTATTGGTAAAGTATTTTTTATACATAATAAAATAGATTGAAATTTAGCCTTATAATATACCTAGTCTCTTATTGTAAATGATATATGAATACTTAAATTTGTGTCNATGATTAAACAAAAAATATTTATTTGGATATTTTTAGTTCTATTCAACGTAATGGAATTAAAATCTCAAACTTTGGGGAAAATAGAGCCTAAAAAAATATTGTGGGGACTGATTAAAATTCCAAACGATGATAATTCTCAAAAAGAACCAATTTATGATAGAATATTCCGAAGCAGAGAATTTGCTAATCCTATTAACTATATGCCGATAGAAATCCGTTATGGTATTGGAGTAAATGGGAAATTAACTGGTAGTACTTCATCCCCTTCAGCTACTGATTTGGATAATTGGATCTGGTTCGACAGTGAAGTAGAACCTTTGGATCAAAATATTGAAAACATATTTGGGACCTCATTAGATATTGATATAGGAATGATAAACATCCCAAACCTTATCATGAAAACAAGCTGGATGAATGTATTAACTGGATTAAACTATAGATCTAGTTCAATTATTTCGCCGAAAGAAGTTCCTCCAAATTGGAAAACTGGTACAGTTTTAGAAACAAATAAAATTAAATTTAAGCCAGAAGTGCGTGAATATCTAATCACAAACTCTATTCAATGGCAACCGTTTAATAGTTGGTATTTGAATTTTAGATACGGCTATGGCCTGGCATTTTCAAAGTTTTATTATGATGATGATTTAGAGTCTATAAATGATTCTCCCAAGGGAAGTGGGACTTCAATGAATGTTGGGCTCGGGTTTCGTTATATAATTGACCCTGGCAAAGCAAATCGTTTTTCGATCGGGGTAGACCTAAGACATTCTTACACCAAAATAAATAGTATTGATGATCCTAGTGATTTAACTCCAGTGAATAGATTTGACCTTGCTAATTATGGAATATATCTTTCACTTTCAACTTTTTATGGTGGGGAGAAGACGATCGGAGATGAGGCTAAAGATATTTATTATGAAAGTGATTATTTAACTGCAAAAAGTAAGTTCACTGATTTTATTAACGATTATCCGACGCACTCAAATAAATATAGGGCATTAGAATTCATTGAGGACTGTAACAGGAGAATACCATATCAGATTATGGAGGAAGGTTTGTATTTTGATGATGTTGGTGATTCTGAAAAAGCGCTCGACAAATATATCAAAGCCAGGTCCAGAGTAATGACAAATGATACATTAATTCTAGAATCATTGAACTTTCGAATTAATGAAATTTCTAGGAAGTGGCTTAATTCAGCTGAGCTATTATTAGACAGGGGTTTTTACAAAGATGCATTGGATTTAGTAAATANGGTATCATCATTTTATAGTGTCGAAGATAAATTAATAAATAAGTTTAAATCGTATGTAGTTCTTGAAGAGGGTAAAAAATTACAATCCATATTAATACTTGGGAAGGCTATGGAAAAATATTCAGAAGCATTGAAATTAAATACAGACTTAGAATCTAATGTACAAGCATTACAATATCAGGCAGGTATACAATTAGTTGAATTGGCAAACAAAGTTGATGCTTTTGATGAAGTCAATTTAGCTGTACAATCTTTGGAAGAAGCAAAAATATTATCATCTTCCATTGGATCGAGCAACGAGCAATTATTAAATGACTTACAAGCGAGGCTTAATAGTTATAGTAATTATAAAACTAATATGATAATTGATTATGAAATGTCAAAAGCAAGATATTTACAAGCAATAGCCCGATCTCCACGTTTGACCATTGGAATGACCTTGCCTCTAATAGAAGAATTGCTTGGCAAGCCTCATGAAATAATTACCTCTAAAGCAACTAATCAAAAAGAACAACTTTGGGTGTATTTTTTAAAAGATAAAAAGCTAGAACTATCTTTTAAAGATTTCATCTTATTTAAGATCGAAGAGATTTAGTTTAAATTGGAAAACATTGTTCATTGTATACTGTGAACTAATCTAGGTAGTTTAAGTCAGATGAAAATATTTAATTATATTATATTAGTTTCTTTCTGTTTTTGTTTTCTGAATGCACAATCTTCTCAGAGAGATTATAATGAAGAATTGCGCTATCAAAACGATGCCATTAATAAGATGAAAAAAGAGATTGAAGAACTAAGCTCAAAACTAAGAAAGGCAAATATTAATGAAACAACTACATCAAAAAGAATTACAAACCTAGATGAAGAAATTGCCCTAGTAAATAAACTTATTCAATCTTTGAAAAAAGAAGAAACTTCAAATAGAAATAAGGTCAATGTTTTAAAAGATAGAATTAAAACAAAAGAAGATGAATTAGAATTACTTCGAACACGCTATGAACAAAGAATAGTTAATACATACCAAAAAGGACGAGTTTCTGACTTAGAAAAAGTTTTATCTTCGACCTCTTGGCGGCAAGCTGTTTATAGAACTCAATATTTGAAAATCATTTCTTCCATCGAGCAAAAAATGACTAAAGATATTGAAAATATATTATTAGCAATAAATAAAGATAAGCTCAAGCTTGAGTCGCTTTTAAGACAAAGTATTTCTTTAAAAAGAGACAAACAAAAGCAGATGACCTCATTACGTAAAATGAGAATTAAAAGAGAAAAAGAACTTAATAGGATCAGGCAGGANAAATCTGCTTTGGCAAATTACATGCAAGAAAAATCTGCTGGAGTTAAGCAATTGGAATCTATTATAAAAAAAGTGCTTGAAGATAAAGCCAGATCTGAAAGAGAAGAAAGAATAAGGCAGCAACAACAAGCTTTAAAAACAAAAGAATTTAATCTATTAAAAGGTCAATTACCCTGGCCCACTGAAGGAAGGGTAATTTCAAAATTTGGCAAGCAGTGGAATTCTCGCTTGAAGACAACTACTGATAACCCAGGTATTGATATTAAGGGTCAGCCTGGATCTCCAATAAGATCTACAATGAGTGGGGTTGTAACAACTATTACGTACATAAGAGGATATGGCACAACAGTTATAATAGATCATGGTGGTGGTTTTTATACAGTTTATAGTCATGTAACTAATATTCAAACGCAGGTTGATAGTGAAGTTAGGTCTGGAGATGTGATAGCCTATATGGGAGACTCAGGGTCAGTCAATGGATCAAAATTACATTTTGAGGTATGGGGTAAAGGGCAAAAACTTGATCCTGAAAAATGGTTAATTAAAAAATAGTTAAATGGTTAGTGACTTAATAGGCGCTCAAGCCCATACTTGGGATAAATTATCTAGTATATCGAGGTCAAAAAAAATTGGTAGTGCATATTTATTTTCTGGGCCTGTTGGGTCAGGTAAGGAAGGTCTTGCTCTCAAATTTGCACAATTAATTAATTGTAAATCTGGGTCTAGTGAGTTTTGTGATGGGTGTGATTCTTGTTTAAAATTTCAAACATTACAACATGAACAATTAAATCTTATAATTCCTCTACCTACTCCAAAAAGCTCAAGTAATACAGATATCATTCCAAAAGAATATTTTGAAGCTTTAAATAATAAGTCTAAAGATTTATTTTATAAAATGACACTCCCTAAAGCGAATAGAATACTCATTCAATCAATAAGAGATTTAAAAAAAAAGTTATATTTTAAGTCTGAAAAAGAAAGTGGTAGAAAATTTGTATTAATCTTTGATGCTGAAAAATTATGTTCTGGGCAAGGTGAATCAGGAAATGCTTTGCTTAAATTACTTGAAGAACCGCCTGGAGAAACGACATTTATTTTGGTTACNGATCATAAAAAGTTGCTTTTTGAAACTATTATTTCAAGGTGTCAAAACATTGATATTCCTTGTTTAAATGATGCTTATATATATGATTGGCTAATTGAAAAACAATTAAGTGAGGTGGACGCAGATATTTTAGTTAAAATAAGTAGAGGCAACATTCATAATGCTAGAATGTTATCATCTCAGTCAATTGAAGATATAATGAATACAATTGAAAAATTAACTACGACAGTTATCGGTAAAGATCCTCAAAAATGGCGTAATTTCACCTCTCATTATAGTCGCGTTTTTAATGCAAGTCAGTTAGATTTTGATCGCCAATTGAATCTTATTATAATTTGGTTACAAGGCGCGAATAAGTTAAGACAAAATTTAGTTAGTGGGTTTGAAAGAACAGGGTTGCATAGTAGAATGATCTCATTCAATGAAAAATTTCCCAATGCTAANATTTACAAAATTATTTTATGTATTGAAGAAGTTAAATCACTAGCTCGTCAAAATTTATATATGCCATTAATCTTATTAAACATGCTATTAGACATTCAAGAACTCATTTATGAATAAAACATTTTATATCACTACTCCAATTTATTACGTGAACGATATTCCACATATTGGGCATGCATATACAACAATACTTGCTGATGTTTTAAGTAGGTACCAAAAACAAATTGGGAATGACAGTTTTTTTTTAACTGGGGTTGATGAACACGGACAGAAAGTTCAAGAGGCTGCTAAAAAAAGAGGAGTGAANCCCTTGCAGCATTGTGATGAAATGGCAAAACGTTTTACTTCTCTTTGGCAGGAATTGCATATATCTAATGATGACTTCATTCGAACCACGGAGCAAAGACATCAGAAAGTTGTGAAAAAAATATTAAATATAGTTAATGATGCTGGTGATATATATGCAGATGAGTATGAAGGTCTTTATTCAATTTCTGAGGAAAGATTTATTACAGAAAAAGAATCAGAGAGCGGTCAATTTCGAGATATAAAAAAATTAAAAGAAAAAAATTATTTTTTCAAAATGAGTAAATATCAAGATCAATTAATTGATCATATAAATAATAACCCAAAATTCATTCAGCCAGAACATCGAAAGAATGAAATATTAGGGTTTTTAAAACAGCCCCTTAATGATNTATGTATCTCAAGGCCTAAATCAAGGCTTGATTGGGGGATTGAGTTGCCTTTTGATAGCAATTATGTGACTTATGTTTGGTTCGATGCTTTGATAAATTATATAACTGCTCCAGGGTATGGTGAAGATTCTCAAGAATTTCAAAAGTTTTGGCCTGCCAGTATNCATTTGATTGGCAAAGACATCTTGACTACTCATGCTGTTTATTGGCCTACGATGCTTATGGCAGCAGGTATTGAATTGCCTAATACAATTTTTGCTCACGGATGGTGGTTGATGAAAGATGAGAAAATGAGCAAATCTTCAGGTAACGTTATTAACCCNTTGGACTTAATAGAAGATTATGGNGTTGATNCTGTTAGGTATTATTTAATGAGGGAAATGGTTTTAGGCCATGATGCAAGTTTTTCAAAAGAATCTTTTATAACTAGATATAATAGTGATTTAGCAAATGATTTTGGAAATCTTTTAAGCCGTGTTACTACACTGATCCACAAAAACTACGCTGGTGAAATTCCAGCTCCGGGTGAACTATTTGAACAAGAGTTATCTATAAAGTCCAAAAGTGAAGAGCTAAATATTTTGGTGAAGAAATTAATTGGGGATATGAAGATCAATGAAGCGATAGAAGAAATTATGCAATTTATACGTAATGTGAATAAATACATGGAGAAAAATGCACCTTGGAAGATGGTTAAAGAGGATAAAGTAAATGCAGGTAGGGTATTATATACAGCAGGTGAAGCTCTAAGAATAGGTGCTGTCTTATTATCACCAGTTATGCCGAATCGTACATTAATTTTATTAGATGCTTTGAGCAGTGAAAAATATAGTTATAATTGGGGTGGATTAAATATTGGAGCAAAGCTCAAAAAGCATTCTCCTCTTTTCCCTAGATTAAAATAGATTTTTTATTTTGTTTTTGGTATATACCAAAAATTTTTTTCTAAATCTACCCCACCTTTCATTTCTTCAATTACCACTCGGTCGATAATAAATATTGCTCTCTTTGCTAAAAATTCAAATGTATCTTCTCCTTTAGTACCCGGTGTCCTATCTTTGAAGTTTCTCCTTGTTCGATGTATCCAATAATCATCAGATATATTATAGTTGTTAAATATTTTCATAATTTTTTTCTTACCTAATATGAATCCTAATAATCCACCCCAAGTAGCGGTTGGGTTATCAGAGTCCCATCCTGCTAGAGCGCCTATTTGTATCGTTCGTTTTAAATCACCTTGTC
>FUFK010048403.1_pt1 | contig 10188 bp, 20 predicted proteins | sample 1021851 | NCBI WGS metagenome assembly FUFK01 (sample SAMEA51879418, study PRJEB19060) | metagenome
TCCAGTATTTGACCAGATAGATGATCACATACTACGTTATGTCAAAGCAGCAGGAATTAATAATGACGACCATTGGGTCGAAGATAAATTGAAACATCCACATGATTAGTGTCAAGACAGTAAACAATATAGTAGAAGCATTTCCTGTTGGAATACTAGCACAGACAGAGGTGCTAACACCANAGGAAAATGATTTACTANTTAATAAAGTATATAATTTACGTAATACATTTGGTGCAGGGAACACACAAGACTGGTTGAGTGGCAAAGCATCCCCTGATAATTGTTATAGACAATCAAATATAGCAGAGTATCTAGAGTTTAGACCACTGGTAGAACGTATCACACAATGTGTTCGTGAACTAGCAAGGTCATATGGTAGTGATGATGACTACTATTGCACAGAAGGATGGTATAATATCTACAGCAGTAACAGATACCAAGAGTATCACGTACATCCTAATGCTATATTCTCAGCAGTATATTTTATGAAGATAGGAGAGGACTCACAAGGACTTCATATCAAACGACCTGATCATGGAGGTATGATACCACCAAAGAACAAGCAACGTGAAACACCACTCAATCAAGAGGTTATCATAGCACCACCACAGGAACGAACAGTAATTATATTCAGATCATATCTGGAACATTGCGTACCACCATCAACATTAAAAACTGATCGTATTACTGTAGCACTCAACTTTGCATGAAGAATACTATATTATTTGGAGACTGTAGAGATACACTCCCCACCATTGATACAAAGGCACGCATGTGTGTCACATCGCCACCATACTACGGATTACGTAACTATGGAGGAGAAGAGAACCAGATAGGACAAGAGGACACACCTGAGCAATTCATTGACAATCTTGTGTCAGTGTTCAGATCAGTGCGTGATGTATTGACAGACGATGGTACATTATGGGTCAACATAGGAGATAGTTACTATAACTATAGACCTGGCAAGGGTCAGGCACTAGTCAAACAGTCAGTGTCTAAGACTAAGCAAGACCTACCTGATACGTGTGCACGTAGAGGTAACAAACTAGAAGGACTCAAAGAGAAAGACCTGATAGGCATACCATGGATGTTAGCATTCGCATTACGTGCAGATGGATGGTATCTACGTCAGGATATCATATGGCATAAACCTAACCCTATGCCAGAGTCAGTGCGAGACAGATGCACTAAATCACATGAGTATCTCTTTCTATTATCCAAGAACAAAAAGTATTATTATGACAACGAAGCAATCAAAGAACCAGTCAAGCAAGACTGGGGAACAAGGAACCGCGATGCGGGTAAGTATCACAATCCTGGCACTGGCCTTCAACCTCATAGTGGTCTTACCAAGTCTTATGAACGGAAAAATAAACGAGATGTTTGGAGCGTAACAAACAAACCATACAAGGGAGCACACTTTGCTTGTTTCCCTCCTGATTTGATTGAACCATGTATACTAGCAGGAAGCAGAGAAGGCGACGTAATTCTGGATCCGTTTATGGGATCAGGAACTACAGCTATGGTGGCTAAGCAACATGATCGCAGTTATATCGGGTGTGAGCTCCATGAGGATTATGGATCACTGATCCAAAAGAGGCTTAAGGCTATACCTACGAAGTTACCGTTTGATGTATGACAGGAGTGGACAGTTAAAAAAGTGTCCACTAATTTCCCATCTCAGTTGACTAGGCTCTATAATAAGAATATACAAATCAAGGAGCTATGAGCAACTTACAAGACACAAAAGTTAAAGAGTGGACAGCAGACTACATCACTGCTCTCAATGACAACTTCTACAACCATCAGGTAGATTCATATCAAAGAATGGTTCGTGAAGGTAAGTACACTGATCACGCTCTAGATCAGTTACGTAACATCAAGACTAGAGACGCAAGATATCTCTATACTTGGAAGGCACTTGAAGGACGTAAGTTCTTCAAGATTGTATACCAGACATTTGATGAAGACGAGAACAGATTCAGAAATGGTTCAGTTCATTGCTTCATCGACAAGCATACTGGAGAGGTATACAAGGCAGCATCTTGGCAGAACCCTGCCAAACATGTCAGATATGACATGAGAATCATCAAGGACAGAGAGTTCTTACACAACCCTGACAATATTGATTGGGCAGGTGGTCATCTTTACATGAGGTAATTTCAATGAACAACGTTCCATTTTACGATTTCCCACAGAGTCCGATTCTTATCATCGGATTCTTCGGCATCATCACAGCACTAGCAGTACTGTATGTTGCTAACCGCAAGTATTTCAATTCACCATTCAACGAGGACAACCAATGAAGACAGAGGTAATTCTAGAGAGATATCCCTATCGTTTCGTACAGAAGGGATTGTTAGAGGAGAACGGAGCACCTGACTTCCGTATCCAGAAGTTCAATGACATNCAGAAGAGATACTACGACATGTATTATCTTGATAGTCAAGCACAACTTGATTGTTGTATTGAAGACAGAGAGTATGTCAAGTGGTTAGACCCAGATCCAGAGGTAGCAGCATATCCTCGTAAGGGAGATACTATCAGGAGTCCATACTCATGATGAAACTAACAAATGTTGGTGGTGTAACACCAATGCTAGATGGTACACGTATGAAAGATTTCTTGACTAGACTCAAGAATCTTCCATACGCAGATGGTACTACTCATGAAAAGAGAATAGGAGATATACTAGATGAATATGGTATAGACCATACCTATCAACCTAATGGTAGTCAATGTTTCCCTGATTATGAGATACCTACACGTTGGGGTAATATAAAACTAGAATGTAAGTCTAGTAAGGATNCTAAACCAATGTATAATAGTGGTAGACCACACGCAGATGGTCTGTATGTATTCACAAGTAAGGGTAATGGAACTACATTATTCTGGGGTGATGACATACTCACCTTGGACAAAAGAGAATTATATGATAGAATGTTATTAGAAATGAAAGATGTACTCTTACGTTATCAATCACTCCCAGAGTGGCAGGATGACCCTAGAGGATTTGATTTCTATCTAAGAGAGATGTACATACCAAAAAGGTAAGGCAGATAAAACTAATTACTTTACACATAAGGACAGACACACATGCGAACAGAATGTATTTAATTTCTTCAAGTGATGCTCAGGAAGCACTAGACAGTTGGGATGACATGTCATTCGATTGTTGTATCACTGACCCTCCATATGGTATGGGTATGGAACACTGGGACTACAGTGTACCNACAGTAGAACTATGGAAGGAAGTATACAGGACATTAAAACCTGGTAGTTTCCTTCTATCATTTTGTAGTCCACAACTATATCATAGGATGGCAGTAAATGTAGAGGACGCAGGATTTGAGATCAAAGATCAGATCATGTGGATGGTAACTACCAAGATGCCTAAGACTAACAGACTCAAACCCGCACATGAACCTATTGTGGTAGCACAGAAACCATGTGAAGGTAGTATTGAGAAGAACTATGCCAAGTATGGTGTAGGTAAGATCAATATAGAGGACGCACGTGTACCTTGGGATGGTAAACCACCAAAAGGATGGGTAGCAGGAGGTGTCAAGCGTAGGACATTCGGTAAGGATGGTAAGACAACAGGCACACAGAAGGAGTTCGGTAAGGTAGATGCTAATCCAAAAGGTAGATACCCAAGTAATATAGTTGGTAAGGTACAACCAGAGCATCAAAAGTATTTCTATGCTCCACGTGCTACACGTAAGGAGAAGGGAGAGAACAATGATCATCCTACTGTTAAACCAGTAGCATTGATGGAGTGGTTGATCAAGATATATTGCCCTGACAAGGGAACTGTACTGGATCCATTCTGCGGATCAGGAACTACAGGAGTAGCAGCACTACCAACAGAGAGATCATTCATAGGTATTGAAAAGGAACCAGAGTATGCTAGAATAGCAGAGGAGAGGTGTTCAGTTGCTGAAGTGCCCACTGAGTTCACACCACTGGACTTTAATACGTTACAATTAAACTAACAACGGATTTTTATTATGATCACACCTATGGTAATCAGGCAACCACTTAGTCCTGACGAGATAGACTATCTGCTTGGTCTGATGATGGAAGCAGAGGAACCAACTGACATTGATGGGGTTGAGTTGTATAAGAAGTTAGTTATATTAAAGGGAGAGTATGAATAATATGAGGTTAGCATTCGTCGTTTCACTTATTTGGTTTTTACACTGGTTATGTCTCATTCTATCTTCTATTCGGGTCATCATCGTCGAGTCAATATCACAGACTCCTTCATTGATTGGTTCGTGGCAAAATATATTGGTAAACGGTACAAACTTGACTTCCATGTGGTAACGAAGGGATTGAAGCGTGAGTGCTTGTATGGGCAAATGCTATGCCTCGACAGTGCTACACGTCCTCGGTTCTTTGAGATACAACTACACTATGGTCTCAGTAAATGGGACTACCTAGTCACACTGGCACATGAAATGGTACATGTAAAACAACGTGTATTAAATGAGTGGGGACAGAAGGTAGATGGTACTAACACATGGCATAAGAAGATCGTACCACCATTCACAAAGTATTGGGATGAACCATGGGAGATTGATGCTAGAGCATGGGAGAGGTACATTGCCAACAGAGCAGTGTACGAAGGCATTGTGACAATAGAATAACTGTACACTATTACATGAATTGACTATCAAACTACATTATAATAGTGGTAACAACGAAGCAACTATGTTATCACTCAGACCACATCAAGAACGCACTATCGACGCTCTATACAATAATGAGCATGGTACAGTGTATATTCCTACAGGTGGTGGTAAGACTATTTGTATGATTGAGGACTTACGTACTCAGTTAGTTCAGAGTGACTATCCTACACTCACAGTTGTTGCTGCTCCACGTATCATGCTAGCACTACAACTTGCTAATGAGTTCAATGAGATACTCAACAGTGTATCTAACTACAAGATTGGTAGTGTACACAGTGGTGACTCTCCATTCTATTCAGTAACAACTGAAGCAGACATCATGAAGTTTGTAAGCAGTGCTCATACATTTGGTGCTCATGTAATACTATTCACTACATATCATAGTCTTCACAAGATAGCAAATAACCAGTTCTTCGTAGACACTTTCTATTGTGACGAAGCACACAACACTACGCAACGCAATTTTTTTGAGGCTACATCTACAGTCGCATCACAGTCACGCAGGAAGTATTTCTTCACTGCGACACCTAAAATGAGTGCTAAACATGAACGTGGCATGAACAATGAGGATGTATATGGTAACAACTTGATCACAGTATCAGCAGATGAATTACTTGATTGTGGTGCTATACTTCCTCCGACAGTAAATGTACACACAGTGGACACTGTAAGGACACGTGAAGAGGTAGCAGACATTGATGCTGAGACAGTATTGAGAGTGATCGAAGCAGATGATGCTGAGAGAGTCTTAGTATCAGCACCGTCAGCACGTATTATCAATGCTATGATGGCATTCACAGATCTCTTCCGTGAGTTACGTCAAGCAGACTATAATGTGATGACAATTACATCTAAGCATGGTGCTATCATCAATGGTNNNAAGNNATCACGTAGCACAGTTCTTTGANNCACTCGACCAGTTCAGCAATACTGGTCAGAAGTTCGTACTGTTTCATTACAGTATATTGTCAGAAGGTATCAATGTATCTGGTCTGACAAATGTTGTACTGTTACGTAACCTATCGACAGTTGAAATGGCACAGACTATCGGACGTGTAATTCGACTTGACACACAGGATAGAAACAATATCAGCAATGGTACACTACGTCCGAGAGCATATCATAACTACAACAAACCAACAGGGTTTATAAGTATTCCTGTATACAATAACTATGGTAAGGCAACTGCCAAGAGAGTACAGGCAACAGTTGATACTATCTTCACTAAGGGTAGACCCGCAACCTCATGGATTTAATATGATTGAGAACATGTTTAACATACCTATAGTCAAATATAGGTGTCATAACTGGTCACACAAGAGACAGGCATTCCTCGACTTACTTAATGAACAAACATTGACTATGGGTGAGGAGTCTGTCTATTCTGACTATGGAGACTATAAGACATTAACAGCAGAGCATAGTATGGGATTATATGACACACCTGACTATCTCAATACTGTACGTGGACTACTCAAGGAAGAAATGGAGTGGTTCGCACGTGACCTACAGGCAGATCCACAAATAGTCAGAGCGTGGTTCGAGCGAGCACTATATAAATGTCATCATCCAGTACATACACATGGACATGGAGGATGGTCAGCAGTACTATTCATAGAGTATGACCCAACAGTACACACACCTACAGTATTCATAGCACCATTCAACCATTTCGTAACAGGCATGCAGTTAACATATATGCCAGAGGTAGAGGAAGGTGATCTTATTCTATTTCCAAGTTTCTTATTACATTACACACAACTCAATGAGAGTCATGTACAAAGAACGGTAGCATCATTTAATATGACAGTAGATATGNATAANATACCACTNNNATGGTTAACNANNNANAANANGGGTGACAGTAAACAAAGTGTCATAAAGCCATTGTCAGGATTGTAATTATATACTATAATATACGTAGGGAAAACAAACTATATTGACAAAGGCATTACCTGAGTTGGTATACGTTTTGTTTTCTCGCACCCAATCTAAATAGAATGAGTACAGACATGGATGCTATGCCACTACATTTCAAACGTCATGATTTAGTAGAGGTAAAGGGAGAGAGAGGCTATGTGAACTGTATATGTATCGCAACACCTAATCATCTCCATAAGCATACACCAACATCATACTTCACTCTAACAATAGAGGGTACACATAACACAGATAGACCAGTTAATGTATGTGTCTATCGACCTCACTGGTCACAAGTCAAATTGATTAAATCCTATGTGGAACCAAGCAAACAGAACAATCATTCAAGCACGTGGACAGGCATTGACCGTAGTCACGAAGATCACGCGGAAGGGACACTGGTGGAGTTATGATTCTTCACAGAGGTACTATGGTCCTTTCAAGAATAGAGACCATTTGATGAGTGATTGTATCACATATTCAGAGTATGGGACTACGAATGACCAATTAATTAAATGTTAAATTAAATGTATTCGAGCGTTCTACAGTGAGAACAGAGTGACTTTAGAATATGTACAGAATACCTTCAGAATGTACGGAGATATCGCTGTCTTAGCCTGCGGTCACTCGAAAGTCAAGCGAATGTGTGACAGTTTTATTTCTGTCCACTCTTGTTGATTTCTCCGAGAATGTCTGATATAATTAGAAAGTAAACAAAAGGAGGAAAAGTGACAGAAACTGCGAAAAAGGTAAAAACCGCTACAAAACGCAGAAAGTCGCGGAAAGTGGTAAAAGATGTCGTTTTTGACATTTCTGAGATTTCCACAGCTATTAATCAGATTCAGATAAAAGATAAGAAAGTTGGCATTATTTTCCAAGGTAGAGATACTGAGTATTTCTATGACTATACTGAGGATCTCTCAGAATTTGTGAAAGAGATAGAAAAGTTCACAAAGGAGCAGCATATCTCACTTGGGAAAAGATTTAATGAACTGGTAAGAACTGGTGTATTGAAACAGATTGTTGACTAATGGGTAAAAGTAGCAAAAGATACAAAAAAGAGTCATTTTCACAAAAACAGAGAGAAATGACAGAAATTGATGATCTTGATACAAATGGGTATCTTGACTATATTTCTAATAAAAATAGAATAAAATCACAAACTAAGAATAAATACTATGAAAGTGATTAGTTCTATGAATTACGAAGATATCATAGCAGAATATCACAATGGGATGTTATCACCATGTGACACTGTGGAGATCGTCCAATTTCTACTTGATACGGATCTGATTCTGAATTATCCTGAACTCTACGAGTTGGCAGACTACTATACTATGGAAGGACTCTGTTACCAGGTGTCCTGCCAATAGTCTGCACTGGGATAACCCCACACTGGGCAACCAGGTGGGGTATTTTTGTATAAATTGTTACCTAGGATCAGAGGGTGATCTGATCTAGGTATGATTGGGGGATCACGTCATGTTCAAGATTGCCCAACCACTTGTTAATATGTCTTGTAGTGGTTGATGAGTACCATGCATCNGTTCTTGCATAGCGTCCCTTTTTAGCAATATAACATGCGACTGGGGTCCTGTAACTGAAAAATACCATGTCACCGTTAGAGAGTGTGACTTCAGTCTGGTTTTTCGCGATTGAGTTAAGTTTCAAAGGTTGACCTCTGTTTTGTTTACTCTCTTATTATAATGCCCAAGCAGCGGTTATGGGGCTATGGTGGACACTAATGTAATTGGCACACTCTAATTAATTCAAGGCAGGGTGAGTACCGAAGATTTTAGAGAGCGTACCCTCGCTCTGTTATGTCTTTATTATAGGGGATGTTGCACCACAATGGGGACACGTGTGGACACTTTGTGCAAGTGTCACACTGTCTGGGGTGATGACTACCTGCATAGGTGCAGGTCTCTTTGGTTTCTTTTTTAGTTTCAATGGTCTGCCCATACTATTTGTTTATCATGATTAGCTATATCAAAACATATTTCACACATGCAGTCTACGTGTGGGTGTGCATCTCGCCAGGAATAATCTTCCTCTATGGGTGCATCCCAATAGTAATAGAGATCATCTCGGTGTGAATCTCTGTCTATGTCTTGATAGGTATCAAGTAGATCCTGGAAATGGGAACTATCAAAGTTCCCGCAAACGTCGCAATATGCCATTAGCTATGATCTCCGTAGAGTTCATTCATAGTGTCGCGTACTCTCTCACGGTCTAGAGAGTCACCGTCACCCCATGTAATAACATCATTACATGCATCAAGGTACATGAGAGTTGCATAAGCAACCTGTTCACGTGTCCTGCCTTGGTCATATAGACCACCGATCCCGTAGAAATCGAGACAGTATTCAATAAAGTCGTTGAAGTTTTTCATACTATTAATATAGCATGCTCGTGCAGTCATATGGTGCATGGAGTGTGCCACTAATTAAAGTGCACACTATACCCTTACATACTCAGGGCTAGGCATTATAATAAGAATATAAATTACGAGGTCAACCTTGGAAACAACCACACTAACAGTCGGCAGAAACATCGGAGACGAGGGAACTGTCACCAATCAAATGTTAGAACAGTTTATTAAAGACGAAGTTCTTACCCGTCTTGAGTATGCGACTATTACTCACGGTATGGGGATCTACAAAGGAACAATGGAAGCAATAGTTTGTTTCTCTGTTACTGGTAGACAGTATGAGGACGCATTGTTTGAGGTTGGCGAGGCATACAAAAAAGCATTTCGTCAAGACTCTGTAATGTATTCATGCGACATGAGGGAGGTTTCATTCAAATGAAATATTTTGTAACTCAAGTCCACTTCGCATTTGATGAGGAGTGGATCTCCAAAGAGGATCGCGAAAACATCACAGAGGATCATTGGGGACTATGGGAAGCAGACAACCTGCAGGATCTATGCGAGAAACTCACAGAGAGCAGCGGGTGGTTAGTAAATGATTTACATTTTAGTGTGAGATCATGAACCAGTATAGAATCCAATGCTCAGAGGTGAATTACTTCACCGTGCTAGTCGAGGCAGAAACAATGCAGGAGGCAGAGGACCTGCTGCATGCAGATGTAAATGCATACGATGTTGAGGACGAATACAGCGGGGAATGGGTCATAGAGGACATAGAGGAATTATGAGCTCTACTTCCATTATAGCAAAATACATGATCACTATCACGTGGCTATGTGCCACTTATATTAGTGTCCATTCCTTCACCATACTGTCACCAGTTACAGTATAATATTACTATACAACAAAGGAGTTTATGCCTAATCATTGTCACAATAGAGTAGAGTTCTACTCAGAGGATACAACAGCAATTCTCANACTGCACTCAATCTTTAACAAAGCACTTGCTGATGAACTTAAAGAACCAGTTGACACAGTGTTTGGATCATTCATACCCGAACCAAACTGGGCAGAAGTTCCACTTGCTGAGTCTGATGTTAAAGAGTATTCATTCTCAAAACCTAGAGGTGAGGTCGGTGAGTTACCAGTATGGAAAGATAAGGGATTCGGCAAGGGATTATATTTCCCTAGCAC
>FUFK010057150.1_pt1 | contig 10187 bp, 8 predicted proteins | sample 1021851 | NCBI WGS metagenome assembly FUFK01 (sample SAMEA51879418, study PRJEB19060) | metagenome
CAGAGGTACAGAACGGTGATGAACTATTAGTATTTAAAGCAGGAGAGGATGGTGATGATGAGGAAGGAGACCTCACCCTAATCCAAAAATGACTTTTAATTCCCAGATATCCGCAAAAAAATTTCCGCCAAAATTTTGACCCTTAAGATTTTTTAGTAACCGCCACCATAGTATCCTCCACCTGAGGATCCTGATGAACCAGAAGAAGAACTACTACCACTGCTACTGCTAGAAGAGGAACTCGAACTAGATGATGAGGAACTGCTGCTCGAAGATGATGAACTTGTACTGCTGCTAGACGTACTGCTAGATGTACTAGTTGTGCTTGTAGATGTGGATGTAGATGTTGTAGTATCTGCTGTGCTTGTTGAAGTTGCAACTCCAACGCTTCCTGATGTAACAGCAGAACCAGAAGGACCATAATCAAATGTAGTTGCACTTGTTGCTGCTGCCTGTCTAGACACACTAGCACTAACAAAACCTGCAACATCAACAAACCTCGCTGCAATAGACAGTGGGGTTTTCTTATTGTTTACATCATCTAACTCTGGGTGAGGATCATATGCTACTGTCTCTTCAAACTCGTCTACTATCAAGTCAACTAGTGTAGCAGTAGGTAGAACTATCTGTCTCTTTTTCTCATTCAAATACACTTCATGTTCATAGTTATTTACTGGATATCTAGATTGTTCTGCAGATTTTACAGTTCCATCAGGCATTACAGTTCTAAATGATTCTAATACCTCTATACCTTTCTTTGTAATTATAGTATCACCGTCTGTTATTTCATTAGTTTCATAATGATGGACTGCCTCTTCATTTGCATACTTTTCTAAGACATATGCGTAAAGATCTTCATTGTTTTTTGGCCATTGCTCATAAAAATCTATTATATTGTTTACTAATAGTATAACCCAGTCAAGTTTAGAATCTCCATACAAAATATTTGCTAAAGATGATGGTGTATCTGTATCTTTGATTGAGTATGCTTCAAACGCAGTTACATACTGATCTAGATCCTCTCTAACTTTTACTCTACGAAAAATATTTTTTACTAAACGATATCGGTATGGTTCATCTTGGTTGACACCTTCACCTACATAAGTGTTTGGGAAATAAGAAAAATATGCTGTCATTAGAAACCTGCCATTAAATCTGCTTGACTGAGAAGTTTTGTCTCAGTAAATGCCATATCTATTTGAATCACTGGAACTGATATTGCTCCACCGATTGCAGTTATATCTTTGAAAGATGTATACTGACCATCAGGTGTGTAGTTTACTGCCATGTTGGTACATACAGAGTCTGCTACTTTGAAATGCATATTGCTTGATGATAGTACAGAACCTTCTGATGCTTGAGGATTCATTCTTACAAACTTTATTTCAAACTTATCAGGTACTTCAAAAAATCTAGCACTCGTTACGTTTGTTCCTACGGTTGCCGATATTTGTTGGTTAAGTTCTTCTCTTGCATTCGCTGCTTTTTCTGCTGCTTGATCTTTCTTTTTGTCACCTGTTGGTGTCTGAGGAAAATTGAATAGTTCTTGTGCTCCTCCTGATGCAATCCTAGGTGCGGTACCAGTTTTTAAATATGTTACTATCTCTCTGATTGTTTGTGCTTCTTTCATTGACCTTGCAAATAACTTAAAAGAAAAGTTATGAGTTCTAAATGCCATAGAGTTGAATATCTGCTCTGAGAATGGGTTGAATACTTTACCCAATGAAACTGCTGCCAAAGCATCAGCACTAACAGCACCTCCAGAACCTGCTAGGTTATTCAACTGACTAGTAACACCTGCTATCATCTTACCTGCTGCAGAGGGTAGTGCTGCTGATGCGGTTTGTTGAATATTATTTGCTACACTATCAAAACTCCCTGCTCCACTCAACCCTTCACTTATCATGGATGATGCCATCACACCTCCAATACCCATATCAACTTTACTATATGATGCTTGNTATGCTGTTTGTATTGCTTTTGGCATTGCAAGATAGACTCTAGATGCGTTTGGAATCTTCTTTGCTGCACTATTTGGAACGTTTAAACCTTTATATCCTGTTGCTTTGTCATCATAGTTTATTCTAAATCTTTCAAACATCACATAGTCTACACCTTCAGATGGATACTGCTCATCTTTGGTGTCTGGTGCCACTGGATTTAATGGGTATCTTAAAATCGCCACTACTTTACTAAATACTATGTGAATCTATATTATATTTATGAGGTATCAAGGAAAATATCGACCTTCTTATCCTAAAAAGTATAAAGGTGACCCCAGTAACATTATTTATAGGTCCTCTTGGGAATATAAGTTTATGAAATGGTGTGACTACACAACGTCTGTACAAGAATGGGGTAGTGAGGAGATTATCATTCCTTATATTTCACCTGTTGATGGTAAACGTCATCGATACTTTCCAGATTTTTATGTCAAAATTCAGAACAGAAAGTATTTAGTAGAAGTTAAACCATTTAAACAGACCCTTGAACCTAAGACACAAAAAAGAAACACAAAGAGATATATAAATGAGGTTGTTACATATCATGTCAATAAAGCAAAGTGGAAAGCAGCAACTGAGTTTTGTAAAGATCACTCTTGGGAGTTTATGTTAATCACTGAAAAGGAACTTAAAGTCTAATGGCAATCCCTAATAAACAAAGTGCTAGAAAAATTGCACCTATGCATGGTGTAGATGGTTTTCTTAGCACAATGATCAAGAGTAGACAGAATGCACCTGCTACACTGAATAAGTTTTCAGTTAGTTTTGCAACACCTCCTATACTACAGCAAGGATCTGTTGGTGGTAATAGTTCTTCGTCTGTTACAATACTTGAGACAGGAACTGCTGCTCATCTGTTAGATTATTATGCAAATAGTGTCAGTTTACCTAGCAGACAGGTTACTACTTCTCAGTTCCAACCTCCAGGTGCATCTGTAAAGTATGCAACAAACCAATCATTTAGTGAAATGAATATTGAGTTTACTATACCAAGGACTCAATATACTAGAGCAATATTTGAAACTTGGGTCAATAGAATAACACAGGACTCTAGTCAGTATGTTGATTTTTATGATAGATATTGTTCTCCTAGAGTGAGAGTATATAAGTGGGAAACATCTACATCAAATAGTCTCTCAGAAAATGTACAAAACGTTGGAGAACTCACTGGTTGTTGGGAAATGAGAAATGTATATCCATATAATATTGGAACTATACAGTTAACTAACGAGCAAAACACTATCATGAGGTTACAGATAGGATTTTATTACGAAAGATATAGATTCTATGCTGCTGATGCTGTCACTGATCCAGGTCAAAACTTTGAGATTACCGTACCTGCAGGTCAAGGTGGAGGATATGATGCTACACTAGGACAAGAAGGTAGTACTGTCGCAAAAACATTCACCGTTGGTGGCATTGTTTACGACATTGAAACTAGAAGACCAATAAACCTTGTATAGATAGTACCTAAATAAAATATGACGTGAAATAGTTTATGGCATTACCTAAGTTAAATGTACCTAAGTACAAATTGAAACTACCGTCTGACGGTAGAACAGTGAACTTCAGACCATTCCTTGTAAAAGAAGAGAAGTTACTATTGCTTGCAACTGAAACTGGCAATCAGTCAGAGATCATTGAAGCAATTAAAAATATCATAACCCAGTGTACAGATCTAAAAACTGTAGAGGGTTTAGCAACCTTTGACATTGAGTATTTGTTTTTACAGATTAGAACAAAGTCTGTAGGAGAGAAGGTAGATTGTGTTGTCACCTGCCCAGATGACAATGAGTCCACTGTGACTGTATCAATCCCTTTAGATGAAATCAAAGTCAAGAAGACCAGAGGACACAAACCAGAGATTCAGTTGTCTGAAGAGTGTTCTATAACTATGGGTTACCCTAGTCTGGATATGTTTGTCTCTATGAATTTCAGTGGAGAGGAAGTAGGTGTTGACGAAGTGTTTAAGATGGCCGCTGCCTGTATAAAAACCATCGCTGATCCTAATCAAGTATATGTGTGTGCAGATGTTCCTCAGAAAGAGATCCAAGAGTTCTTTGATGATATGAACAGTGCACAGTTTGCTAAGATACAAAAGTTCTTTGACACTATGCCAAAGTTAACTCATACAGTTAAGGTAACTAATCCAAACACAGGTGTTGAGAGTGACGTAGTTTTAGAAGGGTTAGCATCTTTTTTCGCTTAGCCCTACTGCATACTAGTCTTCAATCTTATTATGAGGGGAACTTCGCATTGATGCACCACCACAAGTGGAACATCGAACACATAGATAACCTTATGCCTTGGGAAAAGGAAATCTACGTTGATATGCTAATCCAGTTCCTCAAAGAAGAAGAAAAACGCATGAGGGAGCAAAACAAATAGATGGCAAAGATAGTTGCCTACAAGATGGTTAGTCCAACCGTAACGAAATCCGTGAAGGGTGCGTTGAAGACTTCTGTGCATTCTAATCTAGACGCTATCAATAATCTCGGTAAATCTGTAAATAGTTTAAGTGGTCTTACTAGTGATCTAGTTAAAATATCCAGAGCATTTGAAAAGACTTCTGTAGAACAAGCAATATCAAAACGTAGAATCAAAAGAAGAAAGAAAGATTCAGCAGCAGAAGATAGACAAGAAGGGAAGAGACAAGATGAGGCAGAGAAAGATAGTTCAAAGATTCTTAAGAAGAAAAAACCTAAACTAAAAAGTAAAGATAAAGAAGAAGGACTAGCAGGTTTCTTACTTAAGTTCCTAGGACCTGTTGCAAAAGCAGCGTTNACTGTAGGTNCTGCGATTGCTACTTACAAAATAATGGAATACTTCTCTAAACCTGAGAACTTAGAAGCAATAAAGAAATTTCTTAAGCAAGCATCCTTTGTATTTGGAGGGATATTTAAGTTTGGTCAAGCATTAGTAGGTGGAATATTCACTACCATTGATCAAATATTTGGTGAGAATAAAACTTTAGGTGAAAGAATAGCGGGACTTGGTAAGGCATTACTAGCATTTTCTGGTATTGCTTTTGCAATGGCAGCAGCACAAAAACTTGCAGCCATATTTGCAGCAATGGGATTTGGTGGTGATGATAAAGGTAAAGGTAAGAAGAAGCAACCTAGGAAAACACCTGATGAGATTGATCCAAAGACAAAGAAGAAGTTAAAACCTGATGAAGTATTAGAGAATGGTAAAGTCAGGAAGGCAACTCCTGATGAGATAAAGATGAAGAAGAAAGGTATGACTAGTGATCAGATTGCTGATGCTAGAAAACGAATAGATCAAGGTGAGGACTTTGCCACTGCAACGAGGAAAGCATCAAGAGGAAAAGGTTTTTTTGCAAACATACAGAATAGAGTCGATGACATCGGTGTGGGACTGCAGAAGAGAGGTAAGACTATATTAGAAGGTACTACTAAAGCAGCAAGGAATTTTATCACAGAGCAGTATAATAAGTTAGCACCAAGATTTCAAGAAGCATTTAAAAATACTCAAAAATTAAGTAAGCGAGTTAATACCGCAAGGAAAGGTCTGTTTTCTGGATTAAAAAGTAAACTTGCAAAAGCAGGAAACTGGATAGGCGGTAACCTTAGTAAAGCAGGAAACTTTGTAAAAGAACAACTAGTTATGAAAGTACTGGATCCCTTAAGAAAGTTTATTGATCCTGTTGTACAGTGGGCAAAGAAGATGGGTAAGAAAGCATATAATGCCATAATAAAGACACCTGCGGGTGCAATGATGGAGAAATATTTAAAGACNAAAGGTTTATCATTAGCAAAACCTGGACCTCTAGGTAAAAAGATTGGTAGTAAAGCATTACCTATAGTCGGTGGTCTAGTAAACATGCTATTTGCATACGATAGACTAGCGAGTGGTGATGTTATTGGAGGTACTCTTGAATCAATATCTGGTGCTCTTGATATCTCTGGTCTATTTGGAAATGCTGCAGGTCCTCCTATGTCAATGGGTATCGATGCATTTATGTTTGCAAGAGATTTTGTACCAGGAATAGCAGCGTTGGAAGAGGCAATGTTGAATAAAGTTCCAGGTTACAAACAAATTTACCCTAAAGTACAGGAGGCCGCTAAGAAACTACCAGACTTAGGTACGATAGTTGGATTCTTGACTGGTAATAAAGGTAAGAAGGAGGAAGAAGAAAAAGTAGAGGTACCAAAAGAAGAGGGTAATGCTACTACTATCAGTAGTGTCAAACAAGTAACTTCTAACTTATCTTTATCTGATGGTAAAGCATTTATTAATGGTAAGGAAGTTTCTCTGGAAGAGTATACTGCGTTCAAAGAGATGTCTAATGAAGAACAGTTACGCAAGTATGGTGCACCGAATGATACAAAAGTTGAGTTTGAAGAGAAGATGGCAGGTGGACTGTTTAAAAGAAATCAATCTAAATACATAGCACCTGTTCCTAAAACACCAGAATTTTCGGAGGGTGGACTAGCAGAACAAGTTGCATTAGGATCTACTATGGATGACATCGTTCCAATACCTGTAATTTTAACTCAACTTGCATTGATTGATAAGGCAGTCCCAATAAATACAGGTAGTCGTTCGGCATCAATGTCTTCTATCTCATCTAGACGATTATAATGGCAAAAGCAACAGGAGTAAAAAAAGGTAGTAAACTAAACTTTTATAAGTTTGTTGAAACAGAGGAACCCAAAGGTAAAGGTTCCAATCCTTTTGGTGCGACTACACATTTCAATAATAATACTACAGCAATAAATCAGATAGGTGAAAGTGTTAATGGTCTTATCTCTATGGTTGCAGAACTCAAAGAGTTAGAGTTAGCAAGACTAGATCAGATTAATAAAAATAAACCTAAACCAGAACCAGAACCAAAAGACGATAAAAAGAAGAAAGCAGGTAATCCACTTGTCAATTTTGCTAAGAATGCTTCTAAAAAAGGTGGTGATTTTTTAAGTGGAATACTAGGTATGTTAGGCAATATGTTGAAAATGTTTATTGCTATACCTGCATTGATGTGGCTTGCTGACCCTGCNAATAAAGAAAAACTAATCACAGTAATTAAAGTTCTTAGTAAGGTAGGTAAGTTTATATTTGACTTCATGAAGTTTGGAGTCATAACATTGATGGATGGATTGTATAATATGTTTAAGAGTGATGCTAATATTTTTGAAAGAATACTAGGATTTGGTAAGGCACTAGTAGGTTTCGCGACAGTATTTTTGGGTATCAGATGGTTGAAGAATCCATTGAAACTTATCAAAGATATTCGTATGGTCGTACCAAAGTTAATTAAATTTGTTACGACATTGATAGCGGGTAAGAAAAAAGGTCAAGCAGGGGGTCTTGTAAAGTTAGGGATGAACGTCCTAGGGGTGAAGACTAAAGGAAGAGCAACAGGTGGATATGTACCTCTCAAGAAAGCAGCAAGTGGTGGTTGGATCTCTGGTCCTCAAACAGGTTATCCTGTATCACTTGATGGTGGTATGACTACATCATTCATAGGACATGGTACAGAGTATGTTTCTCAGAAGGCAGATGGTGGTGCATTTGTAGTACCATTTGACACTCCTGCTACTAGAAGGACTCCTAGTTTAACTAACACAAGAATGAAAGAAGCAAAGAGACTAGGATTTGCTGATGGTGGATTACTTAACATAACTCCTCCTACATTCTTTACCAATAATAATAACAATACTACATTCAATAACAATAATAACACTAGCAATACTACAACTAATAATATAAGTGAATACTCAAAGGGTGGAGATATATCTCAAAAGTTTTTAAACAATTCCCAAACATCCATTGATAACACTACAAATGAATACACTAAAAGTGGAGAGATAACTGATAAGTTTCTTGATAATTCAAAAACATTTATTAATGAATATTCAAAAGGTGGTAGGACATTAATCAATAACACTACGTTAAAAAATAATAGAACATCAACTAATAATACTACTACAAATCAATACTCAAAGGGTGGAGAGGTAAACAATGAGTTTCTCTATTTGCCACAGACTAATATGGGTAATCCTTTGGATACTTTCCAAGATCAGTCATATAAACCACCTATCGGTAACACAGTAAATTATAATTCAAGTCCAATCAATAACTTCTCTAAAGGTGGTGACTTTAAACCTTTACTAAACTTTGCAGTAGGTGGTAAAGTAAACAACATCAGCAACTTCTCTACAGGTGGTTCAGTTTCAAATATTAGTACTCAACCAATCAGTATATCAACTACGGTATCACCAATGGTACAGAGAACTAAGATTGGTATGGGATTCTCAGAAGGTGGAGAAACTCCGAAAATAATGTCTGCTTCAACTAAACCTAGCGTGACAAAACAAACTGAAACTAGAAATGAATCTGTCAATGAAGTAAAGACAGCATCACTGGCAACACTAGAAGCAACTGCAGCAACTGTTATGGAAGTAAACACTAAGAACGCACAGGCAATAGAGCAAGCAAAGTCAGCAACTGCAGGTGGTGGAGGAGAACCAGAAACTATAGTACAGGGATTACCTGGATCAGGCACTGTAAATATCAATGGTGTTTTGAAGACTACAGCAACTGTATTGAACTCCAACAACAACTATATGAAGGGACTTATTAAATGAGTGATAGAGTAAACGCAGGTGATATATCTGTCAACATATCAGTTTTCAGAGGAGGCGAACAACTTAAAGCATCCGATGGAGGATATAATCTAGTTGGATTCTTGAGAGCATGGGAGATCTATGAGAGCATAGAGTCTGCAACCTTAGAAGCAACATTTGTATTCGAGGATTCTGCAGGTATATCAAACATCTTTACTGGATCAGAGGAAATAAAGTTTACAATAAATGGATCAGTATTAACAAGAACATACAAGTTACGTTCCTATAACATCAATAGTAGGCAGAGAATCAATCAGACTACAGATGTTTTCATAGTCAACTGTTGTTCAGATGAGTATGCACTCAATGAAGTTATTAATGTATTCGGTAAGTCAGATAAAATATTTGACGATACTGAATCATCCTCGATTGTAAAAACTCTAGTCAAAGGGTCATCATATATGAATAGTGCTAAAAAACTATTCTCTGAAGAAAGTTTAAACAAACAGACATTTGTAGCAACAAACTGGAGACCACTTGATTGTATCTACTGGATCACAAACAGAAGTGTTAGAAAGAAACAAACTGGTGGTGATTTTCAAAATGGATTTGCATTTTATGAAAACGCATTAGGATATCATTTCAAATCTCTTGATAAAATGATTGATAATATCAATGAGATGTCACCAACAAAGGGTACAGATAAAGAAAAAGGAACTACAAGACTGTATGAATATCTTTATTCGCCAAAGAAAAGTGATGGTGGAGAGACAGACCAGTTTAAAATTGATAGTATATCTTTTCCAGAAGAAAGAAACTTTTTGATGGGTTTAAGACATGGAACTTGGACAGGATTTAGTATGGGTTTTGATCCAGTTAACATATCAAACTCAGCGATGGGTGGTGAAGGTCCTGATCTAGCATTAGCAAAAAACTTATATAAAATTACAGAACTATGGAATAAAATGTCACATTTGGGAGGGAAGAAGGCAGTTAATCCCGTGTCACGGGTCTCTGACGATTATAAAAGTTTGATTGACAGTCCAAAGAGGACACGCTATACTATACTTCCATACCAAAACTTTGATCCAAAGGACAAACAGGAACCTCAAAAGAACTATGAGTCTCTTGTATACTTACAAGCGTATCAGTTTCTAAGGATGGAATCACTAAAGAATACTAAACTTCAAATAGTAGTTCCAGGTAATTTAGATCTTTATGCAGGTTCTGGCGTCAGTGTTACTATGCCCACAACACAAAAGTCTGGTGATAAAATCAAACCTGATAAAAAGTTTAGTGGACGTTACATGATCGTAACAATAGCACATAAAGGCACTCCAGATACCATGTCTTCGGAAATGCTCCTTATGAAAGACGCTGTACTTTGATAAATAGTTTTGTATCAACGAGGTACAACAATGAAAACAATAGAAGAACACATCCAAGCAGACCAAGCAATCCTAGACAATCCACTTGCATCACCTGCAGCACGCAGACATGCTAAAGTCGAATTACATGAACTTGAAGTCTATGCAGAGCATCATCACGATGAGATAGTAGCAGGAGATCATCACGATCCAAACGCACTCGAACTATT
>FUFK010718817.1_pt1 | contig 10185 bp, 10 predicted proteins | sample 1021851 | NCBI WGS metagenome assembly FUFK01 (sample SAMEA51879418, study PRJEB19060) | metagenome
TTGATTTTGATCAAATGGAATACATGCCCGAAATAGCATCAACTATGGATATCTATGCCGATGAGATGACAACATACTCGGACTTAAAACCAATGCTTAATATCAAATGCGCTAATGAGGAAATCCGCGCCGTGCTGGATACCCTGTATAGTAGTATTCTTAACATTGAATATAATCTTTTTGGTTGGTCCCGTACAATGTGCAAATACGGAGACTTTTTCTTATATATGGACATAGATGAAAAGTTTGGAATTAAATCAGTCATATCATTACCTATTCAAGAGATTGAAAGATTGGAAGGCCAAGATGCTACAAATCCGAATTATGTGCAGTACCAGTGGAACTCTGCTGGTATGACGTTTGAAAACTGGCAAATTGCTCATTTTCGTGTTCTGGGAAACGACAAGTATGCCCCTTACGGCACTTCTATTCTTGAGCCAGCCCGCCGCATTTGGCGGCAGCTTACACTTATGGAAGACGCTATGATGGCATATCGTGTTGTACGCTCCTCTGAACGCAGAGTGTTTAAAATTGATGTAGGCGCTATTCCTCCAAATGAGGTTGAGCAATACATGGAAAAAATCGTTACCCAGCTAAAAAGGCACTCCGTAGTGAATCCTGATACCGGGCGCGTTGATCTACGATACAATCCAATGTCAATCGAAGAAGATTACTTTATTCCAGTCCGCGCTGGCTCTGTTACCGATATTCAAAATTTAGCAGGAGCACAAAACATCACAGCAATTGATGACATTAAGTATCTTCGTGATAAACTATTTTCGGCACTTAAAATTCCTCAAGCATATCTTGCGATGGGTGAAGGAGCAGCAGAAGATAAAACAACACTTGCACAAAAAGACATTCGTTTTGCAAGAACAATTCAAAGACTGCAAAGAGTTATTATCGCGGAACTTGAAAAGGTTGGCATTATTCACCTTTACACACTTGGGTTCCGCGGAGATGATTTATTGTCATTTAAATTGTCTCTTAACAACCCATCAAAAATTGCTGAGCTTCAAGAAATCGAACATTGGAAGCAAAAGTTTGACATTGCCGGCTCAGCTACGGAAGGGTTTTTCTCACGCCGTTGGGTTGCAGAACATATCTTTGGCTTGTCTCATGAAGAGTTTATTCGTAATCAACGCGAAATGTACTATGATCGCAAGCATGACGCGTCTCTGCAGCAAGTTGCAGAAGCGGCCGCTGCTGGTGACGCCGGCGGTGGTCTAGGTGGAGATTTAGGTGGCGGCGATCTAGGAGGCGACTTAGGGGGAGATCTTGGCGGCGATGACCTTGCTGGGGGCCCTGAAGAAATCCCCGCGGGTGATGTGGGAACAGATGTCCCACCAGCAGGTGATACGCCCGGTGGAGAAGCCGGCGGTGACGATTCGCCATTATTGGCGGTACCACCGGGCAGTCGACCTGATGTTAAAACTTACGAAAAGGGCGGCAAATATACACCAGTTAAGAACGACAGAAGAAAAGACTCTGGACCTAGAGTAAGAAGTTATGCAGGTAATAGAAATGCGGAAAAGAGTAGCAATACTATGCGAAATGTTTTTCCAGGCTCAGAAATCAACAGCATCCCAAGCATAGCAAAAGGCATTTATGAAGATCAAGAGCCTATTTATAAGTTGAATGNACAAGTTGAAGAACAGAAATTGTTTGAGGTAAACGAGTCCATTAGAAGTATTATTAATAGTTTAGAAAATAAAAAAGTTATTACGGAGCAAAAAGATGAAGAACAAACATAACAAAAAAAGGAACACTGCTTTTGTTTACGAGGCCCTTGTAAAAGAAGCCACTGCCGCAGTTTTAAAAGGTGATAATGAACAGAAAAATAAAGTAGTCGATCTTTTAAAAAAGTACTTCAACTCAAAATCAATTTTAAGTAAAGATTTAGATTGCTATCGTTCTTTATATGAAAGTCGTGGCATGAGCGAACAAGACAGCCGTAGATTGATTGAGGCTGCCACCGAAGATAAAAGGCTTATAGATCCAACAGGGTTATTTAACATTCAATCTAGAATGATCTCTGACATTAACAAAGATATAGACTCGGATATTTTTAGTAATTTTGTACCAAATTATAAAACTTTAGCTACCATTGATCAGTTGTTTTCAGTAAAAACTACCCCAAAAACAAGAGTCATGCTAGAAAACGAAATGGTTGAATATATGACTGCAAACCTTGTTAAGGAAAACGATCAACAAATTGATAATGTGGTTGTAACCGCATTTGTGTCAAAGTTTAATCAAAAGTATTCAACTAATTTATTAGAAGAACAAAAAGAACTACTAACGCACTATATTTCATCATTCACGGACAACTCATTAGAATTAAAAGTTTATTTAAACAATGAAATAGAAAGATTAAAAGATCAATTGCAAGAAGCTAAATCTGTAGAAGAAATTAAAAGCGATAATGAAATGTTTAGCAAGCTTGAGCAAGTAATTGAAAAACTTGAATCTTTCTCATCAAAACAAATCGACGATGAAGTTTTGCTGACGGTGTTAAAAACACAAGACTTAACAAAGGAAATTTTTGCAGATGGCTCTAACAGTTAAAATAGGCCGCGGCCATCAAACAGCCATCGTGCGTCTCGAAATGGACATGCGTAAAAGCATGAGTGGCGATCTTATGATTTTTGATCATGGTGATATTGACATTGTATTATCACCAAACAAAAACAAAATTATGGCATTTCCAAAAGAGACGATGACTGATTTGGTTTATGGAGCACAAAACCGTTTATTTGCACACTTACGCAAGAAAGGCTTAATAATTCCAGAAAGCATTCAAGCCGGCGCCTTTTATGGAGCTTTAGAGGGCGAATTAGAAAAACCTTTTAAAGAAGATTTAAGTACAGCTAAAATGACATTAATTAATATTTCTAAATTTATTGATGAGGAGCGCCCATACTTTGAATCTACTGAAGCTATTGTATCAATGGCTGATGATGAAATTGTACATCCAGACAAAGAAGATTCTACTGAGCTTGGTGAGGTGCCACAATCAACAGAAAAAGGCTCTATTCGCCCCGGCTTTATTAGAGATCCCTATTCTTTAAGCTACTTATATACAATATAGAGGTAAAATTGGAGTTAATAACATTTATACTTTGTGCGTATGGTCTCACACAAATAATCGTATACGGCAAAATATTCAATGCAATAAGGCCAACAAAAGGAAAGTTAGGAGAACTGTTTAATTGCCCAATGTGCATGGGTTTTCATGTAGGTTGGTTTTTAATGCTTCTTTCTCCATTTACAGAACTATTTAGTTTTGAGGTTTCTGCAGCAAATTATTTTCTTTTAGGATGGCTTTCTTCAGGAACATCATATGTGCTGAATATGATATTTGGCGATAATGGAGTAAAACATGAACACAAACACGCAAATCAACAGTCCTGCCACTTGGACAAGCAAGTGGATGCTGCAACCAGTTAGACGATGCTGTAAAGGATCTTAACTATGAGTCAAAAGCTACTTAGAGAGTATTATGAACTCTGCGAGGGTGGAGTTTGCCAAGATTTATTAACTGAAGAAGAAAAGCGCTTCGTAGCAGGAGGCGGCATGATGTTAACTGGCATCATTCAAAAAGCAGACACAGTTAATGGAAATGGCAGAGTTTATCCAGAGCACGTATTGAAGCGCGAGATGGTTAACTATTCTAAGCTTGTCAAAGAACGTCGGGCTTTGGGAGAATTAGATCACCCAGAAGACTCAGTTATAAACCTTAGAAATGCCTCACACATGATGACGGATGTCTGGTGGGATGGTAAAAACGTCATGGGAAAGGCTAAAGTATTAGACACGCCCTCTGGTCAAGTTTTACAATCATTAGTAGGCGCTGGGGTTAGTATTGGAATTTCCTCTAGAGGTATGGGTTCTGTTTCTGAGTCGCAAGGCAACACAGTGGTAGAAGATGACTTTCAATTAATTTGTTTTGATTTTGTATCGGAACCGTCAACCCCCGGCGCATTTATGATGAAAGAAGCCAAAGAATTTAAAAACAAAGTATTTACTAAGGCAGATCGTATCAACAGACGTTTAAATGAGGTATTAAATAATGAGTGATTGGAGCAGCTTTGAAGGCGATAAAAACATTACAGACTTATGGAGAAGTTTTCTTAACGAAGAAATAAACGAAGAAGAACTAGAAGAGGGTTTATTTTCCGGTGCTGGGAAAATGTTTTCTAATTATAGCGGATATCTTAAAGATTTAGGAGCAACTCTTTCAGGTAAGGGAAAAACTGTTAAGTTACCTGATGAGGAAGAAGACCCCGAAGAAGATCCTGNCACACCAACCCCAGTTGATGTGGAAGAAGTACCTGATGCTGACTCACCGCTATCCGTATCAGCGCGCCAAAAAAATCTTCCCGGCGGCAAAGAACAACCGATTTCAATGCAACTTCAACAGCTTGGCTTAAGCCAGCAGGTTGCTCAAAAATTAGCAACGCGCATTGCTCAGTATCTTAAACAACGAAAGATACCTGTAGCAGAACGCATTGAACCTGAAACTATCGAAGAAGCGACAAACACATCAAGAATTAAAAGTCACCTTTTTAATAGATTGAGAGACTTAACTAGACCCAATCAGCCTGAAGATCGCATGAAGGTCGCTTCTCAGTATATCTTAGGAATTTTTAACGTAGCCGATCAGCCCGATCCTGAAAAGTTTAGAGATTTCTTAGGTAAAAGATTCGGCGGCTTTCCTGGTACAGTCGAGGAACTTACAGTTGATGAACTGAAAGATTTGATGAATTATGTTAAGACATCACCTAAGCTTAAAAAATATCACAAAAAAGGTTTTGAATTTAGACAAGGTAAAAAAGCTGCCAACCAGCAAGCTAGAGCAGATATCCGGCAAAAAGCTGATGCTTTAGGTGGCCGCGGCCAGATTATTGGTAAAATTATAACAAGATTTGTATCTGATAATCGTAGATTGCTTGATGCTGACCCTGCTTTGAAAGCCATTTTTGCTGACAAAGTAAAATTAAATAAATTAGTTAAAGCAATTTCTAGAAATTTAGCGCGCCAAATGAAACGCCGCGGCTATGAAGATCAAAAAATTGGTACACTTTTAGAAAACATTATACTAAATGAAATCAATGGATTATTAAATGAATAAAAGAGATTTAAAAAAAGTAATTAAGCCTCTTGTAAAAGAATGTATACACGAAGTTTTACTCGAAGAAGGTCTGTTGTCTAATATTGTATCTGAGGTAGCTACTGGCATGCAAGGTAACTTGGTTGTCGAAGCTCAGAAAAATACTCCCAAGCCACTATTTAACGAAAACACGGATGAGCAAATTATCAACAAACGTGTGTCGCAACTTAAGGAGCAAAAAAAACGTATGTTAGATGCAATAGGCAAAGATGCATTTAATGGAGTTGACTTGTTTGAGAATACTACGCCAGCCCCTGCACAGACAGACGCTAGCGCCGGGTCTGTTGATTTAGGCAACCCAAGCGATGCAGGAGTCGATATTACATCAATGATGGGTGGTGCATCTAAAATCTGGAAAGCAATGAAGTGAATTATGAAAAAGCAATGTAATGTATCAGTAACATCTAGAGAATGCCGCGGCAACGCAGAAAAAATGATTCGTAGATTTATTAAGAAAGTAAAAAAAGAGCGAATTATTGAAGAAGTTAAAGACAGAAGAAGATATAAAAAGCCTTCTGTTAAAAAGAAAGAAAAACGCATCAANGCGGANCGNGCNCGNATTCGTCANGAACTTAAACGTAAGCGNGCAAAAGAAAGACGCAATAGAAAAAAGTAAGCACTATTTATATTGTAAGTACAAAAAAGGGATTATATTATGTCAAATTTTAGATTCGAAAGCTTTGGCCGAACACACAGACCAAAAGCACCGAATAACAGAGACAAAAACTTTGTCACAGGNGCNNANAGTTTAGCNNNCCTTAGAGAGNTATCTGAAAATCAGTTTACATCACAATCTTTTGGTATTTATAGGAATGAAAACCAAAGATACTTACACATAGCTACTTCTGGTTCTGCCACTGTGACTAATGTGTATGTTTATAATTTTGCTGTTGGTTGGTGGACAGAAGTACAAGAGCAGGACTTTACAAACTCTCCACCTAGTGGTTCGTATAAAGTTGGCTTCAACCAGTCTAGAGTTCTTGAAATTTATGGCGCCGATTGGGTTTCATTACAAACAGGCTCTGCAAGCGGCGATGGCCGGGTTGCTATTGCTTTTAGTAGTTTCTAAGGAGTTTTATAGTGTCATTCGGTTGGGCTTATGTAGATTGCGGAGAGAGTAGCGGAGGTGGCCAAGCGGCCGGACCTACCGGCTCAGTGCAGTTTCTTACGGGCACTAACTCAACAAGCGGCTCCTTACATTTCAGATATTTTACTGCGTCAGTTGGAGGTAACCCACCGAACTCATTGGTACTCTCAGGAAACCTAATAGTTACAGGTACTGTTAGCGCGAGTGTATTTCAATATCGCGATATCACAATTATTGATGCTACCGGCTCAACAAATTTTGGAAACACTAACGATGACACACACACAAGAGTAGGTAGCCTTGTAGTTAAAAGGTCCGGCGGTCCTAATATTTTAAGTGCTAGTACGTCAACACAAGCAACACATATTCGCGGATTAAATGTGTTGTATGAGCCAATTATTGGTCCTGTGTATACTGCCAGTGCACCCAGCTATATTTTGGGTGTCAAACGTGTTGGGACTGTATCAATTCTAATACCAAGTGCATCTATATACGGTTCGGGATCTATATTATTAATCAAAGATGAAGTTGGACATACTGATGGGACAGACATTACCATCAACGCATCTACGGGCTATACCATCGATGGCGCCGCCAATTATGTTTTAACTGGATCAAATCCAGCAATTAGTCTATATTCTAATGGGGCCAATTGGTTTGTCTTCTAATTAATTAAGGGAGGCACTATAAATGGCTTACAACAACCTATCTGGTACTGTGTTTTTGCCAGACAGACTAACCACAAAGTTAACACTACCAGAAGGTTCCATAGTGTCTGGTAATCTTAGTACTTCTGATGGCGCTGATATTATTAATGTTCCTCGTGTCTCTAATGCGACTAATAATTCTATAATTACAAATGTTGGTGGCAATGCTAACACTTTGACGTGTGAGACTAATTTAACATTTGACGGAGGCACACTAGCTGTAACGGGAGATATAACAGCAAGTGTCGGGATATCTGCCTCTTTTATAAGAGGAGACGGTAGATTTTTAACAAACGTGCCCGGTGCCGGTTCTGCTGGGGGTATTTTTACTCAAATTACACCGAATCGAGCATTTACAACAAGCAGTATACAAGTTGGGGCAGATGGTACGCCAACAAGCACAATGTCAGTGGCCGGCTCTACGGCGCTAAGTGGGGCAGTTTTACATAAAAGACATCTTACAACAATCAATTACATTATCAATTCAACTGATTATTATATTGGAGCAGACAGCACGAATAATACAGTTTTGTTAAGTTTGCCTACCGCCTCTACGATAGCTGATGGTCAAACGTTTGTGATCAAAGATGAGGGGGGCAATGCGAATAATAACAATATTACAATCTCCTGTAGCGTTGGAGGCGATAAAATCGATGGTCAAAATTTGGTTATTTTGGAGTCACCCTTTGCATCAATCCAGCTTTATTGTAACGGCAGTAACAAATACTTCATTTGTTAAAATTTTTACTACCTCAATATACTAATTATAAGCGAGCAGGCATGCTTTGTCTGAATCAAATTTGGATAGGTGTATCTGCTCAAAGCTTATAAAAAATCATAAAATGGAGGGTTTTATAAATGGCTTATAAATTTCAATTAGGTGCCGCAGTTCTTAGTGGTGCGTTGGACCAAGAAGGTGATGTCGTTGTCTTAAATGGCGGCGATCCTACCAAAGGTAACATCTCTGGTTCCCGTGACCTCAGCTTTGCTGGCTCCCTTAAAGTTGCAGGTGTCTCCTTGACTTCTGCAGAACTTTCTGTTATCGATGGCGTTACAGCCGGCACACTTACTGCTGGTAAAGCTGCTATCGTTGACTCTAACAAGGACCTTACCTCGTTCCGCTCGATTACAGGTTCTGGCGATGTAGATTTCGCTAACGGTCGCTTTAGTGCTACTGTTAACGCACCAAGCGTTGTAGCATCACAGCTCACTGGTACACTTAGATACAAGCTTTCTAAGGCTGCCAACTCTGGTCTTGCAATGACCGACTTCAACAACAGCGCAGACGTGTCTGACCTTGCTGTTGACCTTAACAGTCTTTCTGCTGGAGTTCTTAGCGTTGCTAACGATCACTTTGCTTTTATTGACGCTGACGGCAACGGCACAAAGAAAGAAAAGTTTTCGGACATGATCGACCTCATTAATGGTAATGGTCTTCTTGCTACTGACGGTGTCTTAGCTATCAATGAGGATGACTCCACACTTGAAATCAACGCTAATGAACTTCGTGTTAAAGATGACGGTATTACCGGCGCAAAGCTTCATCCTGATGTTGCTGGTCTTGCTCTTGGGCAAGATGGTTCTGGTAATCTTGACGTTCAAGTTTCCGGTGCTATTGCTATCGGTTCAGATAAACTTGGTATTACTGGTTCGTTTGCTGGTATTGGTCTCTCGTATGATGGCCCAGTTGGTCACATCACAGGTATCGATCTTGATCTCAACGAGTTGACTGATGCTGCAATCGCTGATGGTGACTCGTTTGCTTTCATCGACTCTAACGATTCAAATGTAACCAAGAAAGGACATGTTGCTGATGTCGCGGCCTTGTTTGCTGGTGCTGGTCTTGCAGCTAGTAACTCAGTTATCGCTGTTGCTAACGCAACAAACGGTGGTCTCGATGTGCAAGCAAACGATGTTGCTGTTGACATTAATAACTTGGCTGCTGCCGGTGTTGATGTTGCGGCTGACTTTATCGCATTCTCGGATGAGGGAACCGCTGGTGACCCAACCAAGAAAGTGTCTATTGCTAACCTTGTGACAGCAATGGCTGGTGGTGGTCTTACTGCAACTGACGGTGTTATTTCAACACAAGCAGGAACAGTTACCGCTATCGTTGATGCAACAACGACTCTTACTGAGGGTTATAACTATGCGACTGGATCAGCTGCAGTTAGTGTTGCTCTTCCAATCGACAATTCTATTGGCGATGTTGTAACAGTTAAAGCTTTGGAGGCAGGCGAAGTTACCATTAACCGTGCAGGTGGTCAAACCATCGACGGTGGTACATCAATTATCCTTGAATCTCCGGGTGCTGCGGTTACCTGTGTGTATCTCAAATCTGGTAGCTGGGGAATCGTGTAATCGATTTTTCAGTTCTACTGGAACTTCTTGGATGTCCCTCCTTGTGGGGGGCATCCTTTTTTATGAGACTATTTAATAATATAATTCTATTTATAGTGAAGGATAATTATGGCTTACAATATTTTAAAGGGCTCTGTAGAAGGTTCGGTTGATCAACATGCTGATCAAGAGATTAATGGTGTTAAAGTTTTTAAAAGCACGATTAGTGCTAGCGTGTTTTACGACACTGACGCACAAAGTCCATGTGCCACACTTAAAGATGTAGCTATTAAAAAAATTAAAGGTGGAACTCAAGACTCCCTACTAATCTGTGACACAGAGCACGGAGCTAAAACGGCACATAATTTATCTTATCGCGATAATACATTGCAAGTTGAAAAGGTTTCAGCTAATGAATTTGAAGGCTCTGCACATTTGTTAACAAGTGTTCCATGCAATAGATTTGTAGACAAAATTGCTGCTAATTTTATAAGATTTGGTCACGGCATTGATAATGTAAGGGGTAGTTTGCAAATTAAAACCGGCGCGGGCCTAACGTGCGACGACGATGGATTAGAGATTAATATAGCATCCAACTCCGCATTGTCAACAAAAGCAAAAAAACTTAAACTTGATTTAACCAAAACAGAAGCTATTAACACAGCCGGCCAAAATTTAAGTGATGGAGACTTATTGGTTGTTAATGACGTGTCACTAGGGGAAACACGCCACACAACGCTTTCTAATTTATATAACAATTATGTGGCTGATAAAGTTCCTCACGCTGCTGGCGCGCCGGGACAATTACAATTTAAAGGTAAAAATGAATTCGAATCAAGCGTAAACTTACAGTATGAGCCCTATACATCGACGTTAAA
>FUFK010060836.1_pt1 | contig 10184 bp, 8 predicted proteins | sample 1021851 | NCBI WGS metagenome assembly FUFK01 (sample SAMEA51879418, study PRJEB19060) | metagenome
TTTGGAAGAAGAAAAAATAGATAAATTTATTTATAGAGGTGTTTTTGGAACACAAAAAAATGGAGGAATTTTAAATAATGCATTAGATCTAAAATTCAAAAATATCGCTAATACACATGTCATTAAATTAGGAGATGAAATTCTCGCATTATGGGAAGCAGCAGGTCCCCATGCAATGGATCCTGATAGTCTTGACACTATTGGTTTAACAACATTAAAAGGGGTACTAAAGCCTAACGAAGCATTCAGTGCTCATCCCAAAACAGACCTAAACTCAAATGCATCTTCAGAACTTTTAGTCACTTTTGGAGTTCAAACCGGGCCAAAAAGTACCATTAGATTAATGGAATTTAATAATGCTGGTACAAATTCAGGAGAGCTTATTTTCGATAGAAAAGATACCTTTAATGGCTTTGCATTCCTTCATGATTTTGCAATTACAACTAATTGGGCGATATTCTTACAGAATGCTATTGATTTCAACCCTCTACCATTTGTAATGGGTCAAAGAGGAGCAGCACAATGTCTTAAGTCAAACCCAAATAAAAAGGCAAAGTTTTTTATCATCCCCAGAGAAAGTGGATTATTTAGAGGTCAGCCACCGTTAACAATTGATGCTCCAGAAGGATTCGTTTTTCATCATGTAAATGCATTTGAAAAAGACTCCAAAATCGTATTAGATAGTATTTTTTATGATGATTTCCCATCAGTTGGTCCAGACGAAAATTTTAGGGATATTGACTTTGATAAATATCCAGAAGGAAAACTAAAAAGATCAACTATTGATCTTAAGAAAAAATCTAGCGAGCTTCAAACTATAAGTGAACAATGTTGTGAATTTGCTGTTATTAACCCTAAAAATCTTGGATTAAAAGCAACTTTTAGTTGGATGGCAAGCACATCTCAAAAGCTAGGGAACGCTCCACTTCAAGCAATAAAAAAAATAAACTTAATTTCAAAGGAAGAGATTTCTTGGTCAGCTGGTCCAAGTGGTTTCGTAAGTGAACCAATTATGGTTCCATCAGAAAACTCTTCTAAAGAAGATGAAGGATTTCTATTTATACTTCTATGGAATGGAGAACGAAGAGGGAGTGATTTAGTAATATTAGACGCAGAAGACTTAAAAGAATTAGCTGTTTATGAATTACCCATTTCAATTCCACATGGCCTTCATGGATCTTGGGTTAATTAAATCTAAGAAAAAATTTTTATTAAATCTGGAATAATTTTTTTTAATGCTTTACCTCTATGACTGCAGCAGTCTTTAATATCATTATCCATTTCTGCGAAAGTCAATCTAGTAGAACTCTCCTCAAAGATTGGGTCATACCCAAAACCACCTCTCCCTCTTGGGTTTAAGATAATATTTCCATAACATTTAGCTTCAGATTCTAGTATTAGTTCACCAGTTGGGGAGCAAACACAAATATTTGCAATAAAAAAAGCACTTCTATTTTGAATTCCATCAAGTTCTCTCAAAACTCGTTCAATTCTCATCTGATCATTTTCTGCATATCTTGATGAATAAATACCTGGTTTACCATCTAATGCTTCAATACAAATTCCAGAGTCATCTGCTATTGAGATATGATTTGTTTTCCTAGAAACTTCACTCGCTTTTTTAATAGCATTATCTCTAAACGTCAGTCCATCCTCTTCAACCTCTATTGCTTCTGGCTGAAGTAATAATTTACAATTAACTCCAGTTAGCAATTTCTTATATTCCTCAATTTTTCCTTTATTCTTACTAGCTAAATATAGATTTTTCACCCTTTTTTAGCTGTCAATTTTATAAATTCTTGGCCCCAATCTAAAACCTCGTCTAGATATGATTGTTTCGGTGCTTCGCAATATATCCTTAAAAGAGGTTCAGTTCCTGAAAACCTAAAAAGAAGCCAAAAATTTTTATTAATTCTCAGCTTTATTCCATCAATCTTTGAGATGCTTTTCAACTTATGATTATTAATTTTATCAGGAATATTATTTAAAATGAATTCTTTGACAAAATTTTTTTCTGACTGATTTGGGAACTTAATATCAATTCTTTTATAGAAACTTGGTCCAAAATCTTTTTGTATTTCATCTAAAGTATCGCATAAATATTGAGATTTTTCAGCAATCCCATTTAATAAAACCATCGCTGCATATAAAGCATCTCTTTCAGGCATAAAGTCACCAAAACCAACCCCACCTGACTCCTCTCCCCCAATAAATATTCTCTCATTAATCATTTTTTCAGCAATATATTTAAATCCAACTGGAAGTTCAAAAACATCCCTACCTTGACTCTCTGATATATTTTTAATAATGTCCGATCCACTAACGGTCTTTAGAACTGGATAAGAGTTCTTGCTAATTTCTCCGAGATAGCTAATAAAATAAGGAAGTAAATCCTGAGTACTACAGTATCTCCCTTTTTCATCAATTGCAGCAATTCTGTCACCATCACCATCGAATATAATTCCAAGAGTTTTCACCCCATTCCCTGAGTTTTTGGTTAGCGTTTCTTTTAAATCATCTAAATAGTTTAAAAGAGGTTCAGGCGGTGTTCCGCCAAATAAAGGATCAGTATCTTGTCTGATTTCTGAAATTACTTCTGGATAATCACAACCAAAAATCTCAGAAATGCATTGCGCAGCAGAACCATGCATAGAATCTACAAAAATACGTATCTTCATTTTTTTCAATTCATTCGCAATAAATTCAACATCAAAAAGAGATTTAATTTTATCCAAGTGAAAGTTTTTAATATCCGCCATTTCATATGAACCCTGTATTGTTTCAATTGAATTTTCAAGCATTAATCTTTTTTCAATTTCAGTAGTGAATGATTCATCAACAGAACATCCATTAAAACTTTTAATTTTTAGGCCTAACCAATTATATGGATTATGACTAGCTGTAATAACTAAAGCACCCAAGCAACCCATTTCTTTAGCATAAAAACTACAAGAAGGTGTTGTTACAAAACCATTAGCTAAAATAGGTTCGTAACCACATCCTTTTACATAAGGTACTACCTGCTTAGCAAATTCATTTGCCATAAATCTGCGATCATATCCAATTAAAATTTTTTTTGAATTAACCTCTTTAAAGTATTGATAATGTAACTCCTGGCATGCAGCTACAACGACTCTTGAAAGATTGGAAAAATTAAAATCGAATCCTATTATGCCTCTCCAGCCGTCAGTTCCAAATTTTATTGAATTTAATTTATCTTTAGGCAAATTAAAAAGTTCCTTGATTTCTTCTAGTTATATATATTAATTTATATAAGTGAAATTTAAAACCATCTTTGAAAATTAGTTTGAATAATATTTATTTAAAAAGCTTTATAAGATGTAAGAGAAAAGCTTGGTTAGATTACAGAGGCGATAAATCTTTAAAAAATTGGTCTCCTCATAATGCAATAGAAAAAATTAATCAGTATCAAATTTTCAATAGTTTTTGTAATGGTGACATACGTACTGGTTTAAAAGCCTGCATTAAAGGATCCCAAGGTGTAGTTGGGTTTAAAATCAAAGAAAAATTAATTCAAAATATTGACACTGAGATTAAGCCTCAGCTACTTGTAAAGACTGAGGGTAAAAGTAAATGGGGAACTTATAAATATTTACCTGCTGTTTATAAATTAGGCCATAAAAATACTAAAGAACATTTTTTTGACTTATCATTGAGTTCTATTTTATTAGAAAATTTTCAAGAATCAAAAATTGAAAAAGGATTAGTAATCTCAAATTTAGGTAATGAGGTTAATGTCGAAGAAATTTATTTAAATAAAAAATTACGAAAAAAAGTTTTAAAAGTTTTATTAAGTTTGAATGAATCACTAGAGGGATTTATTCCAGAAATAACTAAAGATAGAAAAAAATGCAGTATTTGTACATGGCAAAATTTATGCGATAAAGAAGCAAAAGAAAAGGGATTCCTAACCGATATAGATGGAATAGGTTCTAAAACGGCCTCATTACTCAAAACTAATCGTATATCAAATATTCAAAAATTAGCTTCATATGAAGTAAAAGAACTTGGAGACAAGTTATATATATTTAACGATCAAAAGTATGAGAAAGCATTCAAATTTATAAAGCAAGCAGAGGCATATATTTCTGGAGAACCATTTTTTATTTCAAAAGAAAAGGATTCTTACGATCTTTTGAAAAGGACAGGTTCAGGATTTTATATATTTGATATTGAATCAAATCCAGATTTGAAACATGACTTTTTATATGGATTTTTAAAAATAAATAATTTATTTACAAAACAAGAAGATCTCATTTATGAAACAATCTTAAATCTCAAAAATAATAAAGAAGAATGTTATAAACAAATTATTAAAATGCTTTTTTCAAATAAAGAATGGCCTGTATTACATTATGGAGAGACTGAAAGAATAGCAATAATAAATATTGCTAAAAATTTAGATTTTACTATTGAAGAAATTGAGTTATTGAAAGCAAGGTTTATAGACCTACATTCATTAATAAGAAAGTCTTGGATATTACCTATTAAAAACTATGGATTAAAAACTGTCTCTAATTGGCTAGGATTTGAGTGGAGACAAAAAAATGTAAGCGGTTCTAAAGCTCTTTACTGGTGGATTCAATATCAAATCACAAAAAACGAAGTATTTTTAAAAAAAATTATCGAATATAATAAAGATGACTGTTTCGCTACATTAAATATTGCTCTATTTTTAATCAAAAATCAACTAAAAAATTAAAGAAAAATTGACCCTACAGATTTATTTACAATGATTTTCCCAAACATATCTGAATAAAAATAGTTTTCTTCTCCTAAATACCTTCTTTTTATAATAGCCAAGCCTTTTATATAAGAATCTGATTTAAAAATACTAGTGATTTTGCCTGCAGTTTTGTCTTTATAAGAATTTGTATATAAATTTTTGTCTTCAATTTCTAAATTAAAATTAGAGTCTAATGCCTGCCAAACTCTTATTTCCTGTTTTAAAGAAGATACATTTTTTATTTTTGACATTGTTTCTTGTCCTAAGAAACAACCTTTATTAAAATCTATAAGATCTATCAATCCCAGCTCAAGAGGATTATTTTTTCCATTGATTTCTAGATCTAAAGAGGATATAGCCTGATTAACTTTCCAAAGTTTTAAATCATTAGAATTAAGAAAATTTAGTTTATTTTTATATCTTTGAAATTCACTATCATTTTTTTTAAAGAAAATAGGTTGGAAAGTTCTCCATGAGCTAGATTCGTCAATTTCCTGAATTCTATCCATTGAGAAAGGTTTACTTATGAATACATCATCAGCTGGAAAAATAATTTGATTAAAGGAATCAATCATTTCACTTGTGTTACCAGCCAAAATAATAATTTCTAATTTTTCTTCTAAAAAAATAATTTCAATTAATGCCCTTAAAATCCCATTTGGAGTCAGCCAACAAGTTTTTATAACTTTATTTTCTGAATTGAGGACATTACCAGTCGTTATTCCATTCAAAAATTTTCTGGCATCCTTTCCAGTAACAGAAAAACAATCAAATTTTTCAAGCCAAAACTTTTTTTTTATACCTTGCATTATTTGCTAATTATAAAAAGTCTTTAATTGTAAAAAGACTCTTTAATTTAATATTTTCATCTTTAAGAGCTTCACATCCTCCTTCTTTTCTATCAACTATAGACAAAACTTCCTCAACAACATAATTATTTTCTCGCAGCTTCTTTATTGCTTTTATTACTGAACCAGCTGTTGTAACCACATCCTCTAAGACAGTAACCAAAGTTCCTTCTTCTAATATAGGTCCCTCTATTCCAGCCTTAGTACCGTATTTTTTAATTTCTTTTCGAATTATTAAACCATGAAGGTCTAGTCCTTGCAGAGCTGCCTTAACGATTAATCCACTTACAAGAGGATCTGCACCTAATGTCAATCCTGCTACAGCCTTTGAACTTGGGTCTTTTAACTCTAAAAATAAATCACTTATTAAATTTAGGCCTTCGCCATTTAGTGATACTGGTTTACAGTTTAAGTAATGAATACTTTTTTTCCCTGAAGATAAAGTGAAGTTTCCTTGCTTGTAAGATTTTTCAATTAACTGTTTTAACAATTTTGCTTTATTAAGATCATAATTTTCTGAAAAATGGCCCATTAATAAAAGTTAAATTTATACCTAAAGATTAGAAGAAAAAAAAGAAATCTCACAAAAACTTACTATGTTAGTGTTTTTTGAAATATTATTTTTATATTGTATATTAAAATTCAATGTAATTAAAATTACAAAAAACCCCTGGGGGTGTAGCAATCTGGTGAATGCACCAAACTCATAATTTGGCTAAGGCGAGTTCGATCCTCGCCACCCCCATAATTAATTTGTCATTGAATGAAAATAACTCTACTTTTATTTCTCTCATTTTTACCAGCATTTTTTGCCGCTAGTGAACTTTCTTTTCTATTGATAAGGCCAAGTAAAGTATTAAGGCTAATAGAAGAAAAAAAGAAAGGAGCATTTTCGATTTTAAGAATTCAAAAAAGATTTAGATCCTCCTTAATAGCTTCTCAATTTGGAGTAACAATTTCATTAATATCAATTGGATGGCTAAGCAACAGCATGGCAAATGATTACTGGGAAAAAAATATTTTGCCAAATAGATTTTTTGATCTTTTATTGTTTTTGTTTGTAGTATTTATTGTAACGCTTTTATCTGGTCTAATTCCTAAAGCACTAGTAATTAATAATCCAGAATCTGCTGCATTGAGATTAACTTCGATATTTGATGCAGTCAGAAAAGGTATGCAACCTATTGTTTCAATAATCGAATTCTTTGCTAGTGCTTGCTTGAGTTTATTAAATTTAAATAATAAGTGGGATTCTTTAAATTCTGGTTTATCCGCAGGCGAATTAGAAACACTCATAGAAACAGATAATGTAACAGGTTTAAAACCAGATGAAAAGAATATTCTTGAAGGAGTTTTTGCTTTAAAAGATACTCAGGTTAAAGAAGTAATGATTCCAAGATCTGAAATGGTAACTNTGCCAAANAATATAACCTTTTCAGANCTTATGAANCANGTNGATAAAACTCGNCATGCACGCTTTTTCGTCATTGGAGAATCTTTAGATGATGTATTAGGGGTATTAGATTTGCGTTATTTAGCTAAACCAATATCTCGGAGCGAAATGGAAGCGAATACATTATTAGAGCCATTTCTATTGCCAGTTACAAAAATAATAGAAACATGCTCTTTAGCAGAAATATTACCAATAGTTAGAGATTACAACCCATTCTTACTTGTAGTTGATGAACATGGTGGAACAGAAGGTCTAATAACTGCAGCTGATTTAAATGGNGAAATNGTTGGAGAAGAAATGCTTAATAACANAATTTATTCAGATATGAAAATGTTNGATAATTTCTCTAAAAANTGGTCNNTAGCAGGAAAATCAGAAATNNTAGATATCAACAAAAGGTTAGGNTGTNCNATNCCAGANGGNGCAGATTACCATACNCTNGCNGGATTTCTTTTAGAAAAATTTCAAATGGTTCCAAAAATTGGAGATATTTTAGATTTTGACAACATAAAATTTGAAGTTATTTCTATGTCAGGTCCAAAAATTGATCGTGTAAAAATAATTCTTCCAAAAGGCTAAATGTGGCTTCTCATAGAGGATAATAATACTAAACATATATAGATAAAGTTATGCAACCAACCTCATCACCAGTAAAGGTTGGAGTAATTGGAATAGGAAATATGGGCTGGCATCATGCTCGAGTTCTCAGTTTACTAAAAGATGCAGATCTCGTTGGAGTTGCAGATCCAAATGAAGAGAGGGGCAAATTAGCTATCGAGCAATTTCAATGTGAATGGTTTAAAAACTATAAAGACTTAATTCCTAAAGTTGATGCTATCTGTATCGCTGTACCAACACTGCTTCATCAAAAAGTAGGTCTAGCTTGTCTTGAAGGGGGTATTAACGTTCTCATTGAAAAACCAATTGCTGCTAACGAATTAGAAGCAAAATCTTTAATAGATGCCGCTAATGCAAATAATTGTCTTTTACAAGTTGGGCATATTGAAAGATTTAATCCTGCATTTAGAGAATTAAATAAAATAGTACATAATGAAGAAATTGTCGTTTTAGAAGCAAGAAGGCATAGTCCTAATGCAGATAGAGCAAATGACGTATCAGTAGTAATGGATTTAATGATTCATGACATTGATCTTGTTTTAGAGCTTGTAAACTCAAAAATACAAAAATTAGCTGCCGTTGGAGGAAGAAATAACGAAGGATTAATAGATTATGTCAATGCTACTTTAGTGTTTAAAAATAATATTATTGCAAGCTTAACTGCAAGTAAAATGAGCCACAAAAAAATTAGAAGTTTAAGTGCACATTGCCAAAATGGGTTGGTAGAAACTGATTTCTTAAATCACTCTCTACAAATCCATCGAAAGTCTCATGAATCATACACAGCTGAGCATGGCGAATTAGTTTATAGGAATGATGGATATGTCGAAGAAGTTAGCACAACTTCCATTGAGCCTCTTTATGCAGAACTGGAACATTTTCTTAAATGTGTTCAAGGAAAAGAAACACCTGAGGTAGATGGTGAGCGAGCCTCAAGAGCTTTAAAGATTGCTGATTTTATTGAAAGTGCTGTAGAAAATTCTGGAGACGCAATTTTGCTTGAAAATCCGTTCTAAGAATTGGTTTCCAAACGAAATGAACTTTATTTAAATCCTACTGCAGCTTGCCAAACAAATACCAATAAAAAGAAAAATAAAGGTATAAGAGGAAGAACATCTACAGTTGGAGCAAAAGCCTTGTAAGCNTCAGGCAATTCAGCGAANGTATTAAATAGAANGAGCACCTTNTTTNATAATTTAATTAATTATGATAAGACGTTACCACGTATGGTGAGCAATAGAGGATGTTTTCCAAGGAGCGAAATCAATTGTAAAACAATTATCTTTAACTGCAAGAGAAATAGCATTGGTAAATCTTATTAAATGAGCAATATTATGCAAACTTATGAGGGAAAGGCCTAATATTTCGTCATTTCTAATTAGATGATGCAAATATGCACGAGAATACGACTTACAGGTTTCGCATTTGCAAGTTTTGTCAATTGGAGAAAAGTCATTTTTAAATCGAGCATTTCGCAAGTTCAATCTTTCATCATTAAAAAATGCAGTCCCATGTCTTCCTAGTCTCGTAGGCAAAACACAGTCAAATATATCGAATCCATTTGCAACAGCTAAAGAAATTTCTCTTAAAGAGCCAATTCCCATTAAATATCTTGGTTTATTTATTGGTAAAAATTTCGATACGGAATTAATTACACTATGTATTTCTTCGACTGCTTCCCCAACGCTGACACCTCCAACTGCTATTCCAGGAAGATCAAAAGAACTGGTGAATTTTGCGCTATATTCTCTTAATTTTGGATACTTACCACCTTGAACTATTCCGAATAATGCCTGATTGGATTGCTGATGCGTCTCAACACATTTTTGTAACCATAATTGAGTTCTTTGTAAAGAATCCTCAATATCATTTTCGTTAGCTGTATGTGGAGGACAATGATCAAAAGCCATCGCAACATCCGAGCCAAGATCCATTTGAATCTGCATTACTTTTTCAGGTGATAAAAATACATGACTACCATCTCTTGGATTTTTAAATTCAACACCTTTATCAGAAATATTATTTAATTTGGCCAAACTAAAAACTTGATATCCTCCCGAATCAGTAAGAATAGGATGAGGCCAATTCATGAACTTATGTATTCCACCAGATTCTTTGACTAATTTTTCTCCAGGTTGTAGATGGAGATGAAAAGTATTTGAGAGAATCATTTCTGATCCTGTAGAAATTAACTGNTTAGATGAAATTCCCTTNACAGTTGCTAAAGTACCGACAGGCATAAATCTTGGAGTTTTTACTTGACCATTTGGGGTATGAAATATACCGGTTCTTGCAACTGTATTCCTACAATTAGATGTAATTTCAAATTCAAACACGATAAATTATAAAATTTTTGATTCTTTTTATTAATCTACATTATTATTTAATATTGAATCTATTTTTATCTCATCAAAAAATATTTAATAAAAAATTTTGCAGGATCTTGGATTTTCTATACGACATTTCCAAAGATACCTTTAATTAATCCAGAATTTAAAAATATTGCACAATTTGCGCC
>FUFK010059299.1_pt1 | contig 10183 bp, 8 predicted proteins | sample 1021851 | NCBI WGS metagenome assembly FUFK01 (sample SAMEA51879418, study PRJEB19060) | metagenome
AGCACCTGCATGGCATGCAGGGGGGTCAGCGGTTCGAGTCCGCTTGGCTCCATCAAGGTTTTCGCATGTTATACCAATTAGTCTGGTCAATTATCCACAATAATCCGTATCGGATAATAATGGATAAATATGGGTTATTATGGGCCGCAACCCTTGCAAATAGGTTTTTAGGGAATATAGAGTAACTTTAATTCTTACAGGCTATGCCAAAAATAGAAAAAATTCTAATGGTAATGATTTAATCAATATTACTGAAATTTAGAATTGAAGAAAAAGTAAAAAGATTTAGACTTGTAATGAATGATTAAAAATCCATCAAAAATGTCATCCAGAAATTGGGAAACTAATGGTTATTTAAAAAAAAACATAAGATTACTTTTCTCTAAATTAATAGATCTACAGCATAGGTTAATTCCTATACCTATTTTTTTATGGAGGTATATTTATAGTTTTAAGTTCTCCTATGATTTTTTCATAACTAGGTTTTATGGACAGGAATGTTTTATGTCTTCTTATTATGATAAAAAAAGAATTAATGGTAATAGTAGATCAAATTTAGACTATTGGTCTTCAAGAGAATCTCTTTATTGGCATTATTGGAGGTTTAACGATAAGAATAAATCTAGATTACTGGATTTGTATTACTCATTCCCAAACCTATTTAAAGGAAGAGTCTTAGAAATTGGATTTGGTATTGGCAGGTATTATTCTTTTTTGAGAGATTTAACTTCATTTGATAAATATTATGGCTTAGAAGCAAATTATTTCTGTATAAAAGAATCTGAAAATAATTTTCCTGAAGTTTCATTTATTAATAAGTCAATTAATCAATTTGATAAAAATTTTATTGATGAGAATGAAATTGATAGCGTCTATATTTTTGGTGGGGTTTTATTTTATTTAAGTCCTAAAGAGCTTGATAACTTTTTTCTGAAAGTGATTAATTGTAAAAATATTCTTATTCTTGATGAGGGTGCTGATCAAGATTTAAAGAGAAAAGATAATACAATTATGTTTAATTTTTCTGATAGAATTGCAAAAATGTGGAATAAAAAAGTGGAGGAAATTGTTAAATTTAAAATAAAAAAACGAGGTGGCATTTATTCAGCAATTTTGCTCAGAAATAATTAAAATTAATAATTACTATACTTTCTAAAAAAATTGTTTTCTTTTTTCTTTTTTTTTAAACAATTCATAACTCTAAAATGTGAATCTAATATTGTATTAAATTCTTATAGAGCAAATCAATAATTTAAAGATAAAAAAGGGTCATTTTATCTTGTATTTTTAATATTTTTATCTGCGCGAGCAGCACTGCGAGCAAATTACCGAAAACACCTGCAAAACCTTGTTATAGCTTGATTTATGATCTGCATGGCATGCAGGGGGTCAGCGGTTCGAGTCCGCTTGGATCCACTTTTTGCCATAAATTGAATACTATCGAAGTATAAAGTGTTATTCTTTTCTTAATTCAGAAAACGTTATTAATTAATTGTGGAATTTTTTTACTCAAAAAAAAAAAGAATAATTTTTGATTTATATGCCTAATTTTGTAAAAAATAACTACTTATTTATCAGTGTCTTATTAATTATTAGTTCAACATTTATATGTTTNTTTTTTGTTGAAAATCATAGCCTTATTGCTCATGATGAACTCATATATGCCAATAGAGCAAATTTAATTATTGAATCAGGAGATTGGTTTACACCATTTCCAGAGCCTCATCATAAATTAGTGGGATCTTATTGGTTAACCGCAGTAAGTTTAATATTATTCGGAAAAAATGAATTTGCAGCTAGATTACCTAGCTATATTTTGTCTTTAGCAACTATATATATATTTTATTGTTTGAATAAAGAATTAATTAATAAGAAAATTGCAAAATTATCGGTTTTAATTATTTCGTCATCGTTTTTATGGTTTAATTTTAGCCATTATTGTAGCCCAGATATCTTATTCGTTTTTGTAAATATTTTGGGGGTATACTACATATCTAAGATTAATTCAAATCAAAATATACAAGGTAATTATAAATTAATATTTGTGTCAGCTTGTTTATTTTCTTTTGGTTTTTTTGTCAGAAGTTATATGGAACTTTTGCCATTTATATGTTTTTCTCCGTTTATATTTTACAAAATTAAATTTTCAAATAAAAAGTATCTTCTTTGCTTTTCTTTAGGATTGATTGTAGGGTTTATTCCCTCCTTAATAAATCTTATTTTGGCTTTTATAAAATATGGAAATCAAGGTTATTTACGCCCTTTCTCATTATTAAGTCAGAAAACTTTAGAAGAAGGAAGTCTTCTTGAAGGTTTTTTGTTTTATCCAAGAAATATATTTTTATTTAATTTGCCAGGAATTGTTTTTATTTTATCTGGAGTAAAATCATTTTTGAAATTCGAAAGAAAAGATTCAAAATTTTTATTTCTAATATGTCCCTCAATAGCACTTTTGCTATTGATGCTGACTGCTTCAAAGTATACACATTATCTCTTATTTATAATCCCATGGATTTCAACCTTAATAGCCTTTGGAATTTTTGAATCGATAACTAATAAAAATTTTCTCAATAAGTTGGTTGTGAATATTTTCTCTATATTTGGTTTTTCATTCGGATTGATTTTATCTTTAATATCTATTCTTTCTTTATCTTTTGAAATTCAAATTTTAATTTTAAATACTATCAGCGAATTTATAATTTTGTTTTTTGGAATAATTTTTGTTTATTTTTCATTAAATATGTTTTTTGATTGTAAAAAAGAAAAAAAATTTTTTAGTATAGTTAAAATATTATTCCTACAAATATTACTTTTTAGTTATGTTTTTGGTGCTGGTATAATTGGCAATCCAAATAATGATATTAAAAAATTTATTCAAACACACAATATCGATAAAAGTAACACTTATGCAATTGAAGATGAAATTGTTAGTAAGAAAAGGAGAATCCTATCTTTTTATTTAAAAGATTATGTAAATTACGATTTAAACAATTTATCTCCTAATAATGAGATAATTCATTTATTTGTTCTTAAGAATAAACTAAATGAAATATCTAAAAGAAAAACATTTCAATTTGAAAAAGTAGGTAATTTTAAAGATCTATATTTGATTAAATTAATTTCTCGAAATTCTAATTAATAAAAAAAATATATTATGCGATGTTGCTTAAATAAAATTTTATTATTTCATCTCTAATTTGAAGTCAGAAAACTTTAGGATTTAATTATTTTTATTTTGAAACTAAAATCTGATTAGTCAAATATATTCTTTTTGCCTTTATTCTTAAAAAATATTCTAAAAATTTATATGAGGCAAGTAATATTATTCGGGCGAGTTTTAGTCTTATATTGAATTTTTCATTACCAATATAATTTTTAACTTCACTTAAAGAAACTTTTATTAAAGAATCGAAGCCCTCATAATCTTTTTGGAATTTGATAATTTTAAATCCTGCATTCTTAACCTCTTGTTTTAATCCATATGATGTATATCTTCTGAAGTCATATGGAATTTCATGTTCTCCCCATATAAAAGGAACAGTTATTAAAGCTCTTCCTTTAGTTTTAAGAACTCTAAATATTTCACTAACTAACTTGGAAGATTTAGTACAATGTTCTAAAACTTCAGTACAAATTATAAAATCGAAATAATTATCTTCGAATGGTATATTTTCCCCGTCAAAAAAAAGATCAGCAAATTTTTCTTCTTTTTTTCTTCCACTTACTTTGACATCTATCCCTATATATTCATTATTAATAAAAATATTTCTATAAATTTTCTTGCCACAACCAACATCTAGTATTTTTCCATCTTTTATGAATCTTGTTTGTGATAAGAGCAAATTAGCAGTAGATTCTTTAAAGCCCATATAATTTTTTAAACTTCTAAAATCTTACTATTAAATATTCATTAATAATTAAATTTTATATTGTTCGAAGAAATCTATTTTTTAAAAGAGTTATAAAAACAGGAAATTGGGATATCTAAATTTAATTTTTTTATATTTTTTCTCTGTGAGAAAACTTTCGTACTTAAAAATTTAAAAAAAATCCTAAAGTATCTCAATTAAAAATAATTTTTTTAATTGATTATATTTTTTTTGAATATTTAATTTTTGTTAATAATATTTTTAAGTTGATATTTGAAAAAATCTTTTAGAACTAATCGACTTTCCCAACCTAAATGAGGTGAATTGTCAGAATATAGAGGTTTATTATTTAACTTTGTACTGCATAAGTCTTTAGAGCACAATTGATCATGGGGATCAATATAAAAAACATTATTATTTCTTTTGAGAATCCTTTGGTACATTTTTGATAAAGGTTCTCTATCATCTTTTGATATTCTTGAACTGACTTCACAATTTGTGTTTGAAAATCTGCTGACAGATCTTATCCAAGTCTCTTTATCACAAGTAATTGGTATTGAGTCAATTAGAATAAATTTAGCATTATTTTTTTTTGCAAATTTTACTAATTCATCTACTGCTTTTTCTAAAACATTGAGTCTAGGCTTATTAACAAATTGTTTTCTTGAGAAACCATCAAAATAATCTAATCTGGAATTATACATACTCGATTTTGATTGGTCTGAGTAAACTCTATTTCTGCTTAGTGTGTAAACAATTACGTCGTCTCTTTTAATACCATTTGATTTCAATATTTTCTTTAGTTCAGATATATCTTTATAACAATCTTCTCCATTACATTCTGAATTAAAAATAGTTCTTATATGTTCTACCCCTCCCCAGAAAGAGTATTCATAATTTAGATCTTTAAAAGCCCCTCCAATACTTGGAACTAGGCTTACTAAATGAGAATCTCCTAAAAGAAAAGCATTTGGTTTATTTGATTGTCTCTTTAAACATTTTTCCGGTGATTCATCGCCCATGCATCCAATTGCAGCTGCAACAGATTTTCTTGAAACAAGACTATTTTTATAAAGAACTGGAACCTTATCAGCATATCTTACTATCATTCTTAAACTGAATAAAGATATGCAACTTATAAAGGACATAAATAAGCCTAAAAATAAGTTTAAAAACTCATTAGAAAACCACTTCATCTTTCTTAAAGGATTTTCTACAAATTCATAACTAATTAATGAAAAAATAATAAATATAATAAAAATAATTGGAATAGTAGTTTTTGATATTCCAAATGACCATTTAAAAAGACTTATGACCCCCCAGTGCCAAAGATAGATTGAATATGACCTACGACCAAAATAAATAACTAAATTGTTAGATAAAATATTATCGATTATTGATAAATCTTTGTTGAAAATAATTAAAAAACAAGTTGAAATTACAATTATAAAAGTTGATAGGACAGGATTATTTATTTCATAAAATATACAAAAAATGATCAATACAAAAGATATAAAAGAAATAAAATTGCTATTAGATTTTTTTAATTTATTAAGTGATAAATATGAAATGCATCCTAATCCAATTTCCCAAAATCTTGCTGGTAGAAGATAATATGCAAAATTTGTATTTAATTGATAAGTAAATAAAAAAATAAAAAAGGAAATGCTACTCAATAAAATCATCAAAATCAAAAAAGAATTTTCTTTTTTTATATGACCTTTTCGAAAAACAAATAACCATATTAAAAAAGGATAAATTATATAGAATTGCTCTTCAACTGCAAGAGACCAAGTATTTGTAAATGTATTAAGGTTCGATGCACTAGCAAAATAATCTATTGATTGGTTATATAAAAAAATATTGGAAACCCCCACCATTGAAAACATTCCTGTTTTTAAGCTGCTACCAGGCATTGGAATAACCAAAGCAGTTAAAAAACCAATGATTAAAATGTAAAACATCAATCCTGGAAGTATGCGCTTTATACGTTTGTTAAAAAAAGAAATCAAAAAGGATCTTAATGAAAATATTTGAGAATTTAATATAGACATTGAAATTACATATCCAGAAATAACGAAAAATATATCCACTCCTAAATAGCCCATTGGAAGTAAATCATTATTTAGATGATTAATTACCACAGCAACAACAGCTAAAAACCTTAATCCATCAATATCTTTTCTGTACGTATTTGATACTTTATTCATTTATTGCTATAAGTAAAATCGTTTTCAAGAAGAATTTTTTTTAATGACAATAAATACACTTCTGAAAAAATAACCAATTGATGGGAATGCTTTTAAAATTAACTTATCTATTTTGTACGCTGCAAGACTAACTTTTTTTACAAATATTTTTGGTAAAAAGTTGAAAATTGGCGATAGGAAAAAAGTTAAGAACTGTTCAAAGAACATTTTTGTGTTTGGAAAAATCTCAAAAATTTTTTTTAAATGAGTTTTTTTAAAAGGGATCTCTTCAGTGGTTCTTGCTTTGGGAGTCAAAAATCTAGCAAAAGTTAGAAGTGGATTAATATCTAATGGTTCTCTAAATAATGCAATACCATCACTTTTTAAAACTCTTTTAATTTCATGAAGCGCAATTTCAAGGTCAAGATGATGTAGCATTCCATATCCAATAACTAAGTCAAAATAGTTATCTTTAAATTCTAAATAATGTGCATCCATTTCAATCCAAGTTGGCTTGTATCTTGTAGGGATACTTTTTGCTTCTTTTTTTGATAAATTTATTTCTGAAGGAGAAATGTTTATGCATATTAATTCATTTGGCTTATCTTCAAATAAATCATGAACAATTTCTACCCATTTTGAACCTCCAAGTTCAAGAATTTTAAGTTCTTTTATTTTTTTCTTGCCCAACAAATTCTTAACATATTTTTGCCTGAATTTCTTTTCATCAAGTCCCGCAAATTTAAAGTATTTCCATAATTTCCTATTAAGTCCCTTTTCATATTGTTGAAATTCTTTTTCGGATCTGGAGGCTTTTTTTGATTTCATAAAGTTTTAATCTATATGAGCTAAATTTTTAAATTAATATAGTTTTAGTTTAATTGTTTGGATTTAGTAAGTAAAATTTTAAATTTAAAAGTTTCTTACTTTACTAAGTATAAGATATCAATTTGGATCAAAATTCAAAATATTCTTATAGATTTATCAAGATTTCAAGTAAATTAAATAATTTAATAAATAAATAAATAATTATATTTAACTTGAAAAATTAATAGTTATTTCAATTTTTTAATGACCTGAGGTAATTCCATAATTTAATTGGATTATCTACATCAGATGTTACACCTCTACTTTTTCTAACTTCTAAATGCCCCGGAAGCCACCTATTTGCAAATTCGAAGTCTCCTCTGTATAAGGTATGATCATTTGGCAATAAATTTCTTTCTTTAAGAAATTTCTCTAATTTTTTTATAGCAGATATATTTATATATCTATTTCTATTTCTATTTCTATTTCTATTTGTAATATTTATTGAGTTTGTTTTTTTAAGTATTTTAAGGATTTTTGAAGAAGCTTCTTCTGGTTTTGACCATGTGAAAAATAAACCTTTTTTAAGATTATCGTAACTTCCACCTTTAAGCCCCTCCCTAGCTAGGATTTTACAATTAGAATTCTGGGCTTCTGTTAAAACTTTTGCAGAACCCTCTTTTTTAGATGCAAACAAGAATATTTTTGAATTAAACATTGACCATTTGATAAATGATGGTGATACGCCTTCGAGCCCCATTTCATCTGATATTCTTAGTAAAACAATTTGTTGTCTTTCTTTATAATTAAATAATTCATCATAAATCTTTAAAAAATTAACTGAAGATGAAAATGTGTTTTTTCGATATGATTTTGATGGAGTATTAATAATTAAAAGACTTTTAAGATCTGGCTTCTTATCTAAAACCTTTCTAATAATATATAGGCAATCATCTAGACACTTTCTTCTACTGTTGTGAGATACAGTAATCAAGTCCCATTTAAAGCTATCATTATCAAATTCCAAGAATGAGTTTTCCGGTTCAAAGTCCTTACTAGTCATAGATAAGGTTAACGGAAATCCATAAACTTTATTAGCTTTTCGTGAGGATTTCTTATCTAATAAATGCACATCACTATATCTTTTAATATATGGAATTGTTTCATTTAGAGTTACACCCCAGTGAACTATTTTGATTGAATTGATAATTGACTTGTTATTAAAAGCTTTTATTAATAGTTGATTTAGAAAAGAAAAAATTTTTAATTTTAAGAATTCATGAAAGAAAATTATTTTTCTTAATTTTTTCCATTTTATTTCTCCCGTAATAGAAAGATATTCTTTATGAGTTAAAAATAGAATAGGTAATGACTTATTCTTGTTTGAATCTCTTGAAAAAATTAATTTCATATTATGACACTTTCAATAAAGTCTACAAGAGTAACTTCTATTAATATTTTTTTATATAGTAATTTTCTCATTTGTAAATGATTTTAATTTTATTTAGCTCGTTACTCACATTTTTCAGAATATCAAAAATTTGAAAATATAAATTTATCTTTTTACTAATTTATTTAATATATTTATAACTATACCCAAAAAAGAATAAATTTTTCCGTAATTAAAATATTCTCTGTAAGTTTTCCATTGATAGCTTATTAGTCTTATCTTATCACTTGAAATTCCAGGATTTGACCCATAAACCACATACCCAGTACCAGGATTACAATTAAAAGCTATAACACCATAATGGTTTAAAATCTTATTCCAAAAAATGAAATCATTTCTGATTTTTATAAATGGATAGCGGAATTTCTTTGCTAATTTCGATTCCAAAATAGCAGTACTATTTGGAATATGATTTATAAATTTATTAATTTTATTAGATACCTCAGAAGGGGTTTTTATTAATCTAAGATCTTCATAATTGGAAACATTCTTTTCTATAAAATAGTCAGAGTAAACAATTGCTATATTTTCATTTTCCTTTAAAAAATTTATTTGATTTTCCAATTTATTTGGTAACCAATAATCATCGGCATCTAGAAAAGCAATATATTGCCCTTTTGAATTAGCTATGCCTTTATCTCTTGAGTATCCTGCACCCATATTTTTTTCATTTTTTAGAACAATTATGCTTATGTTTTTAGGTGGTTCAAAGTTTTTTATCTTTGTGAGAGTGTCATCTTCTGAAAAGTCATCAATTAATATTATTTCAATATTGAATTCATTACTTTGGACTAAAACAGATTTTATTGCTCTAACAATTGTTTTCGACGAATTAAAGCAGGGAATGATAACGCTTACTAAAACTTCTTTCCCAGATGACATTGTTGATTATTGGTTTATAAGATTATATCAAAGACAAAAAAGAGTTAAATTTTACTTTTAGTAAAGAAGTTGTGAACATAAATAATTTTCTGTAATTTGGTATTGTTTTTCATTGCTGGTAAATCTCCATGAACGCATGATTGATTACCAATTAGAACGTCTAAAAATCTTGTTTTTATTGCTAGAGATTCTTGAATTCCAAATAATACAGCATCATTTTTTTGGTTACCAATATCACTGTAAAAATAAGAACTAAGAATTTTTGATAAAATTGACCTTAATTTACCTCTCAGCTTGTTACTCCCTGGAACGTAGGATATAGGTCCGTCATCAAGTGTAGTTACATCCGTAAGGGAAGTGAAAACTTTGTACATTATTTTATGGGTATCAACGTGCAAGCATCTAGGATCTTTAACATTCTTATATATGTATAAATTAGTGTAGGGATTATCAATATCCTGTTTTTTAAATAGGGATGAAATGATATTTTGACTAACTTCTTTAACTTTAAAGAGATATTCGTTAAGTCCAAACTTTTCAAGAAGATTTTTATCAGGGTTGTAGTAATCAAATAAATTTTTATCAATATTTTTCCACTTTTTTTTGTAAATATCAAAAAAAGTACCTTTGCGTTTATAAATAAATGAATCCCCTTTCCTTGCGAGAATTGCAGGATGAGTTTTTAGGGATGATGAATCATGTAGATTTATTTTAAGATTCTTTGGAAAATTATTGTTTATAAATATGGATTTATAAGCTTCAAGATTTCCTTGTAATTCATTTATTTTTTTTTCGTTTTGGAAAAATAATTCTCTCGGGATAAGTACAATACCTTTTTCCTTTAGGATTTGTGTAGCTTCACTAATTTTTCTGCAAGTTATATCTTCTTGTTTAACTTTACAAAGATTTGGAATTAAGCGTAAAAAGTTAAACACTTTTGGTTAAGTATAAGATCTATTTATTTATTAAAATTACTATAACATTAT
>FUFK010036381.1_pt1 | contig 10180 bp, 9 predicted proteins | sample 1021851 | NCBI WGS metagenome assembly FUFK01 (sample SAMEA51879418, study PRJEB19060) | metagenome
TTTTCTCCNGGGAAACCAACAATGAGACTAGTTCTTAATACAGCAGATGGAATTTCTTCTCTAATTTTCTCCAAAATTGATTCATTCAAAGAAGCTTGCCAAGGTCTATTCATACTCTTCAACACATCTGGATGACTATGCTGAAGTGGCAAATCAAAGTAAGGNACTATATTCTTTGAATCTTTGAAAGCTCTAATAACTTCATCAGTTAAACCTGTTGGATAAGCATAATGTATCCTTATCCAAGGAATTGGAACTTTAGAAAGCTCATTCAAAAGTTTGGCTAATGATGGTTTTCCATAAATATCTTGACCATAATTAGTTGTTATTTGACTAATTAATATGATTTCTTGAATACCCTNTTTTGCAAGACTNTTNGCTTCTNANACTATNGATTCTATTGTTCTACTTCTTTGNGGACCTCTCAACTTAGGAATAATACAAAAAGCGCAATTATAGTTGCAGCCTTCAGCAATACGAAGATANGCAACAAATTTGTTTTTATCNACAAAACGAGGTANTTCCTNATCTGCAATAAATTCCGGTATTTTTGAAACTTCATTAACNATTTCNCCTTTTTNTACTCTGTCTANAACCTTNGCTATCTTTTGATAATCNCCTGTTCCAACCAAANCTTTTATTTCAGGNATTTCTTTTANAAGTTCATNTTTAAAATGCTGAGCCATACAGCCTGCAACTATTACTTCCTTTCCTTGATTTGTATATTCTAGAATTTTCCTAATTGATTCCTCTCTAGCTGTTTCAATAAAACTGCAAGTATTTACAACAACAACATTTGCATCATTTATATTACTGTCAACTTCATAACCTTCTTTATCTAATAACCCTTGCATATGTTCTGTATCAACAAGATTTTTCTCGCAACCAACATGACTGAATGCAATCTTAGATAGTTTTTTTTCTTTTTCATTGAGTCTATTTTCTTTCACAACTTGAAAAATAAAAATTTAAAGATTTAAAGAGCATTTCGTATATAAATCTCATACCAAGATAATATTAGGATAGATAATGTAAATAACAAACTTTCATTTTTTATGGCTCTTAAGACTTTAAATAGAAGAAATAAAAAAGATTTGAAATGGCCAAAAATCATTATCGCAATTTTTAGCACTATAGGCATAGTTGACACAGGTTCGATTACTTTAAAAAACTGGGGATTATTTACTTCGCTTTCCTGCCCAGGGATACAAAATGGTTGTGAAACAGTTCTAAATAGTCCTTGGGGTACTTTATTTGAAAATAATCAAATTAATATACCTCTCTCATTAGCTGGATTTGTAACGTACTTATCAATATTAGTTCTCACAATAATACTTTCGCTTAATTTAATTTCCCCAAAAGAAAAACTAAATAAGTTTTTATGGTGGTTAGTATTTCTAATATCTTGTGCATCATCAACATTCAGCTTTTTATTGATCAATATAATGTTTTTAAAGATTCAAGCATATTGTTTTTTTTGTATACTTTCAGCAATTTTATCGTTTTCTATCTTTATATTTTCTATGATTGGAGCAAAGTTTGAAAGTAGAGAACCTATGCTTTTTAGAGGTTTCATTGTAGCGATTAGTGTCCTGATGGGAGGACTAATTTGGTCAACAAATGTTGACCCCTCTAATGCTATTAATGTTGAAATTCCCTCTGAAAATGTATCGCCAATAATTACCACTTCAAGCTCTCCACAGAAGGTAAAATTTGCAGAATTTTTAAGTAAAAACAATATTGTTATGTATAGTGCATACTGGTGCCCCCATTGTCACGATCAGAAGCAATTATTTGGTAAAGAAGCAGTTAAGGCATTAAAAGTAGTTGAGTGTGCTAGAGATGGTAAAGATAATGAGTATGAGTTATGCCAAACCAAAGGAATAAGTGGATTTCCTTCTTGGGAAATAAACGGAGAAATTTTAAGTGGTACTCGCAGCTTGAATGAATTAGTTATAAAAACGGGCTATCAAGGAGATTCTAATTTTTAATAAATCTTTTTTGAATTTTTTGATCTAACTCTTGTCTAGTATGGCATTCCCAATTTTTATCTTTATCTGGAAAGTCATCTCTATAATGACCTCCTCTACTCTCTTCTCTAAATAGACAAGCTTTTAATAAAGTTATAGTGGTTATTTGTCTATTCTTTAAATCAAGTAAAAGATTCAGTGCCCTCCTATTGCGCTCACTAAGTTTAATTTTTTGATGAAATTTTATTTTTTCAAGAGAACTTAGTAAAGCATTTTTTTGTAATTGAGAAATATCAATTTGGATATTATGTAAAAATTTACTCATATTTGCTTTATTTCGAGATACACCTAGATTCGACCAACATAGTCTTCTTAATTCATCAATTTTTTCTGTGATTTGAGAAATTTGATCTTCTTTTGGATCTTGAATATCAATCTCTTGTAATGATCTATCAAATTTTTCAAATTTAGAAGGTTCATTCAAAACAATTGAAGACATTTTTCTTGCAAAAACAAGGCATTCCATCAGTGAATTACTTGCCAATCTATTAGCACCATGCACACCTGTAGANGCAACTTCTCCNACGGCATATAATCCTTTTAGTGTAGAAGAAGCATTTAAATCCGTTTTTACACCTCCCATCCAATAATGAGCTGCAGGAGCTACAGGAATTACCTCATTTAAAGGATTAACACCATAATCCTGACATCGACTTATGATAGTGGGAAATCGCTCTACAATTTTTTCTGGATCAATATACCGAAGATCCAAGCCAACATGATCTACATNATTATCATGCATATTTTTCATAATTGCTCTACTTACCTGATCTCTAGTNGCTAAATCACGATTTNTAAGATTTTTAACTGGNCTTTCACCATTTTTATCAACTAAAATAGCNCCTTCTCCTCTAAGTGCCTCAGATATTAANAANCAAGGTGCACCATAAAANTTNAAAGCGGTTGGATGAAATTGAACAAACTCNAAATCTTCGATNGCAGCTCCNGCCTTCCATGCAAGAGCAATCCCTTCTCCAGAAGANTGAGCAGGATTTGTTGTATTAGTAAATAAATGGCCACCNCCNCCNGTAGCTAAAACAACAGNTCTCGATTGNATCCAATATAAATTNGCTCCATCAAGAACCTGAACTCCCTTACATTCTTCATTTTCAATCAAAAGTTCGGTAACTCTTACACCCCTACAGTGAAGAATATTTTTTTTATTTTCAACATGATCTTCTAAAACTTCAACTAATGCTCTTCCAGTACGGTCTTTTACATGCAAGACTCTTCTTCGAGAATGAGCAGCTTCTAAAGTAGTAGCTAATTGATCAGAACTTTGGTCAAAAATCATACCTAAATTCTGCAACCTTTGTACACAACCTGGAGCTTCTTTAACCAGCATTTCTACAGCTTGAAAATCGCAAAGTCCATCCCCTGCTTTTAAAGTATCTTCGGCATGAAGATCAAATGAATCATCTTGTCTAACAACAGATGCTATTCCTCCTTGTGCCCATCTACTAGAAGATATCTTGCTGGTGTTTCTATTTAAAAGAAGTACTTTTAAATTTGAAGGTAATTCTAGGCATGTCATAAGTCCTGCAGCCCCAGCACCTATAACAATTACATCCCAATTATTAATAGGAATCAGTTCCTGCGAAAATGGAGGTCTAAGCATTAAACCAATCCACTAAAAGTTGGTTGCAGAATTGCTAAAAAAATAAAAATACCATCAACGATTAGTGTCGTTTGAATTACATAACTGGAAACCAGAAGTGCTTTACCATTAGTAGTATTTATAGTTGCAGAATCAAAAATTTCTTTTGAAATAAACCAAAGGATCAGTGCAATAAAAACAATAATAGATAATGATTTAATTTGAATAAGGCTCTCTGAGGTTTTCTGAAGAATTAGAGGTGCCTTTTCAGAGTCAGCTGTTATGACCTGCCTCCATTGATCCATAATTCCAATCAAAAATATTGTAATGTCAGTAACAGCAGTTCCAAACAAAGATGAAAGATAAAAACTAGAACCAATTTTCCATTTAGTATTAAGACCAATTAAAGCTAACGGAAGAACTACAGCTTCAACAGGAATATGTAGGATAGGAAATGGACTTAACCATCCCCAGAACAAACATCCGCCAAGCCAACTACCTGACACACCAAATAATAATGAACAGATAATAAACCATTTATTTGATTCTTTTTTATACAGAAAATATGCTAAGGAAAGAATTATAAAGGTAAAACAAAGAGCACTAATTGGTTCTAATCTAACCCAAGGAGCTTGTACAAATATAGGTAAAATTACAAAAATGGAAGACCATAATCTTAAAGAAATTGGCCTTGATAAAAAAGTACCCTCTTCCGTATGAGGAGATTTATGAAATTCATAGTTCAATTTATCTCTTAATTCCAAATTTTTTGTAATTAATTCTTTCAATGAATAAAACTTATTTAGGTATTCTAATTAATTTAAATCGTGTTTTAAAAAACTGCGAATTACATATTTTAATAAATTAAAGGCCCTTAATTTAACAATTTCATTCAGTATTTTAAAAGTATTTAATACACTTTGAGTCATATATGAGTTTAGAATAAAAATAAAGAAGAATATTTGAATTTAATTGTGTGGAAAGAAATTAATTACAAAGAAGATCCTAATGATCTTTTGGTTCCCAAAATTACTTACAAAATCAACCCTGCAGAAATTGACAGTGTTGAAGCTAATTCCATTGCACAAGAGATAGGATTTGAATCAGGTGATTCCATTATTAGCATAAATGGGAAAAAACCTAGAGATTTGATCGATTACCAGATTCTTATTAGTGAAGAAGTCTTAGATATATCAGTTTTAGATAAAAATAATGAAATTCATAATATAAGTATTGAAAAAGATCAAGATGTCAATTTAGGTATTAATTTTAAAGATGCATTATTTGATTCAATTAAGCAATGCAATAATAAATGTCCATTTTGTTTTATAGATCAACAGCCAAGCGGTAAAAGAAAAAGCCTTTACGTAAAAGATGATGACTATAGATTAAGTTTCCTATATGGCTCATATCTAACTCTTACGAATTTAAAAAAAGAGGACTGGGAAAGAATTTCTAAGCAAAAACTATCACCACTTTTTATTTCTATTCATGCAACTGATCCTGCAACTAGAGAAAAATTATTAAAAAATAAAAAAGCTAGAGTAATTCTCGATCAAATTTCTTGGTTTGAAAAAAACTCTATTCAGATACATGCTCAAATTGTGGTATGCCCAGATATAAATGATGGGGAAATACTAGAGAAATCAATTTTTGAACTTGCAGAATTCCATAAAAAAAATTTTCAAACAGTACTATCAGTAGCAATAGTTCCAGTAGGACTCACAAAATTTAGACCTGAAAATGATGGACTGAAATCTATAAGCTCAGAATATGCTATGAAAACGATTAAACAAGTTGAAAGAATTCAAACCTCTTTAAAAATTCGTCTTGGGACTCGTTTTTGTTGGTTAGCAGACGAATGGTATTTGATAGCGGGTACTAATTTACCTAGTTACAACTCTTACGAAACTATGCCGCAAGAATCTAATGGCGTAGGGTCAATTAGAAGTTTTCTTGAATTATTAACTAGCAAAACTAGTAACTTACCAAAAAAGATAAAAAACATCAGAAAAGTTAGTTGGATAGTTGGAAAATTAGTTTATGAAGCTCTTAATCCAATAGTAGAAAGATTAAATCTCATAGAGGGATTAACTATTAATTTATACGGACTGCCAAGCATTTATTGGGGGCAAGAACAAGTCGTTACAGGACTACTAACTGGTGAAGATTTAATTCATGGGTTATCTAAAAAAGATCTTGGAGAAGCAGTTTTTATTCCATCAATAATGTTAAAACATGATAGTGAATTGTTTTTGGATGACAAAAACATAAGTGAAGTCTCTCAAATTCTGAATACAAAAATTCACATTCTTTATAACCCAGATGATATTATTAATAGTCTAATTGGCATATCAAAAATTAAGAATTCTAGATCATGATAAGAAAATTAATACATCCATTTTTAATACCATTTTTTTTATTTTTTCACCCCAATAATGCATCACTTAGTCAAAGTAAGGACAATATCAAACTTATCCATAATAAAAAAGAACAAGAAACTTTAATTAGTTATTCAGATATCAATAAAATTATTCTAAATAATAATCAAGAACTAAAATCATTAAATGAACTAGTATTATCTTCGAAATTTAATCTCAATAGCAAGTTAGCGAAAAGAAATCCTACATTAGATTTAACTGTTAATGGATTACCACAATATCAGACAGGTAGAACTTACAATAGCAACTCTGGAAATACCAAAACTTCACAATTTTCAGTTAATCCCTCCATAACACTGAATTTAGATCTAATTGATCCGCTCAGAGGTAATGAAATAAAAATAGCAAAGTTGAATTATGAAATCGCACAAAATAATTATGAAATTAAAAAAAGAGACATAATCCAAGAGGCGAAGAGTAGATATCATGAATTAGAAAAATCACATCAAGATGTATTAAACAGCGAAATTACTTTAGATTTATCCATCCAAAATCTTAAAGATGCAAAATCAAAGCTGGAGGCTGGAATTGGTACAAAGTTCGAAGTTCTTGAAGCTAATGCTCAATTAACAAGGGATAGACAGTTTCTTAATGAAAAGAAAATTCAACAAAAAATTAATAAACTTGCGCTAAAAGAGATTTTAAATATTAAAGAAAATTTTCATCTAGAAAAAAAACAAACTTTAAAAGGCTACTGGAATTACAATCTCGAGAAAAATTTAAATAATGGATTAGAAGGGAATCTTTCTTTAAAAAATACTAGTCTTCAGGAAAAAATTAAGCAAAACCAGGCAAAAAATTTCCTTAATGCCAATAGACCAAAAATTTTTATAAGTAATACTTTTACTTCAACTTTTACTAAAGGTGATTCGCTAACCTCCACATTAATTGACAGTGATGAGTATGGATCTTCTTATACAAATACTACAAGCTTAAACTTTTCTTGGAATATCTTTGATGGCGGTCAAAATAAAAATTCTTTTGATTCACAAAAAGCTTCTGCGAAAAGTGAAAAATTTACATATGAAAATTTTGAAAATATTCTTAAATCAGATATAAATAAAGCATATTTAAATCTAAAATTAAATCAATCAAAAATACTATCTACTTTAGATGAAATATCCTCTACTCAAGAATCCTTAAGGCTTGCCCGATTAAGATATGAAGTAGGTATCTCGACTATGAAAGATGTTCTCATTAGACAAAAAGAATTAAGCGAGGCTAGGTCTAAAAATATTGACGCAATTTATAAATATAATTTAAATTTAGATCAGCTTGAAAGATTAACTTTTCTGAAAATCAATGAAAATTGTACTAATCAAATAGTTGATACAAGTAATAGTCAACCTGATTCAATATGCGATATTTAAATGATAAAAAATAAGTTAACGAAAAAACAATTAAAAGAGTTAGATTCATTATTTGATTTAGTTAGCGAACGTCAACTAAAAGACTTTGGAAATATAAGTGCAAGTAATAAATCAGATGGCTCTTTGATTACGAGTTGTGATTTATGGAGTGATAAAACTATAGTAGATAGTCTGTCCTCAATTGCTCCAAATGAAGGAGTTCTTAGCGAAGAAGGAGATAAATTAGTTCCTGATAGCAATGCATATTGGATAGTTGACCCACTCGATGGAACAACAAATTTTGCTGCTGGTATTCCATATTGGTCTATATCAGTAGCAAGATTTGTAGCCGGTAAACCTCAATCTTCTTTTTTGATCATTCCTACATTAAAGAAAAAATTTTTATCTATCCAAGGGGAGGGTGTATGGCTAAACAACACCAAGATTGAGCCCAATAGCAATAACCAAAGAAGTGAATGCGTATCTTTGTGTAGTAGATCTATAAAAATCTTACAAAAAAAACCAGATTCTATATTTCCTGGCAAAATCAGGCTCTTAGGTGTATCCAGCTTAAATTTAACAAGTGTTGCAATGGGACAAACTTTTGGAGCTATTGAATCAACACCAAAAATATGGGATATTGCATCAGCGTGGCTATTATTAGAAGAACTTAAATGTTCTATAGAATGGTTAGAAACAAATCCTTTAAATTTATCTCCAGGACAAAACTTGAGCAATGTTAATTTTCCATTAATTGCTTCCAGTTCAGCAGAAAAAATTAAACTCTTGAGGCCTTGGGGTAATTTATTATTAGATAAATAGTTGCACCATAAATAAATAATCGCTTGAAAAATTTCTTTATTAGATACAATAAAAAGTAAATAGAATAAGCATTTGAAGAGAATAAATATGCAGCGAAGTTCAACTTGGATATTAAAAAGTTTGTGGGGAGCTTGTGAGAGATGGAGCAAATCTGATTGTATTGATTTAAGTGCTGCATTTGCTTACTACACACTACAATCATTTTTTCCAATACTCCTAATTTCTCTTTCAATAGCATCATGGTTCCTAGGTAAACAAGAAGGTTTAGATCAACAAATAATTTCTATTGCAGCTCAAGTTTTACCTCCCTCTGTAGTTGAATTAGTAGAGACAACATTATTTAAATTAATTGATCAAGGTTTTGGCGCAGGTATTCTGGGAGCTATGTTTTTAATTTTTACAGCAGGAAATGCATATCTATCTCTCCAAAGAGGTTCAGATAGGCTTTGGGAAGACGAACTTCCTTCGAAAAGAGTAAATGCTGCGTGGAGAGAGCAAGCATCGAAGTTTCTAAGAAATAGAGTTGAAGCTTTTTTAATAGTATTCTTTATAGGTTTTTTAATGGTGCTAGATCAGATTAGTGCGAATCTTAGGATGATACCAAGTAACGTTTTAGAAAATATTTCTAAATCTAATAATCTAATATCTCATTTATTCCTGAAATTACCTCTATTACAAGTTGGTCAATTTGCTATACCACTAATTGGCTTTTCCTTAATGGCTCTTTTATTACAAGCCCTATTACCTAGTAGAAAAGTACCTTTGAAACCACTTTTGCCTGGATCTTTTCTTATTGGAATTGGCCTAACCACCTTGAATCTTGCGGTAAGTAAAAGTATTCTCTCGCTTGGAGCAAGATTTCAAGCATATGGTTTTATTGGTGGTTTTCTTGTTCTTACTTTATGGGTATGGCTTTTAGGAGTAATTTTGTATTTTGGACAGTGCTGGAGTGTCGTTATTGCTAGTATGTCTTTAGTAAATAAAAAAAGAATTAAAAAGACATCATAGTGTATGGATAATTTAGTTAAAGAGAATAAAAATTTGATTACTTATGCTTTAATAACACTTTTAGTAATTTCTATATTTGGAATTAACTTTTTTATAAGTTTTATTGGTAACATTTTGCTTCTTTTATTTTTAATTCCTCTCTTATTTTTTTTAGTGCTCTTTGTAAGTTTTAACTATACCAAATCGAAAATCAATACATGCAATAATTGTGGTGCGATATCTTTAGAGTTAAATGATACTTGCATGAATTGCGGCGCAAAACTTGATGATAACAACGAAGTGAGTCAATTGTATAAGAACCCGAGTGGAAGAACAATTGAAGTAAAAGCGGAGGAAGTCAAATAAAATTAACCTATTCCAATTTGTCGCAAAATGCTTTGTCCAGTAATTAATTCAGTTCCTAAACCAATCAAAATACCCATCATAGCCATACGACCATTCCAGGTTTCAGCGAAATTCACAAATCCAAATCTGGATTGATTATCATCGTTCATGATTAACTTAGTTTTACTGTTGTTATTTTAACGTTTAGAGGAATAATTTATGAAAAATAATAAAAGATTATTTAACATGCCTAATACCATCAACAGGACGATACTCGTCACCAGTTAGTTCTTCATAAATAATGGCTGGCAATCCTGTATCAAACATTGTTTGTAAGGCTTCCTTAAGCATAGGGTTCCAACCACCAGTACTTACTTTGCCGTGCCTTACTGTCCAATCCCATGTTCCTTGTAGATCTCTCGGAATTCTCCCCTCTCTATCTCTTCTAGCAACTAAGTCTAAAGATTCTACAATACCAACAATAACTGGATTTTTGCCATAAGAAGGGGTGAGGCTGAGTTCAAGCCTTACTGGATCTTCTTTAACCATTTTTAAACGAAATCTTGGGGGCAACTTGAGAGATCTTATGACCGCCGAGACAATTTTTGT
>FUFK010065533.1_pt1 | contig 10180 bp, 6 predicted proteins | sample 1021851 | NCBI WGS metagenome assembly FUFK01 (sample SAMEA51879418, study PRJEB19060) | metagenome
TGGATGAAAAACAACAGCTATGGCTAGGTCTTCATTCCTGTTCAGGCTTATATCCTTTTCATCTTTAACAACTTTTTTAAAAAATGCAGAAGGAATATCAATCATTAATCCTGCTCCATCTCCAGAGTTATTGTCATAAGACTTAGCGCCTCTATGGGATAGCTTTTTCAATGCCTTAAGGGCTAATGGTAAAATTCTACCTTCAGGCTTACCAGACCTTGTTGCCACAAAGCCAATACCGCAAGCATCGTGGAACCGATTATTGTCGACTAAAGGGTAGTCAAATTTGTGATTCATGAATAATAATTTTAAATGTACTAGTAATATTTTTTAAAAATTAACTTGAGATTAAATTTTAAAATTTTTAGTTAAAAAAAATGTAATGAAATATTTAAATAATATTAATATACCTTCGGGTATTATTTATAATATTTTTACATGTTATACGAAAAATGATAAACAAAATAATCACAAATAAAAGAGTCAAACATATAACTTAAAAACCTCACCAGCGTTTTAAATCAACATCTAATTCATCATTGAAGATACAAGTTGTATCTGTCCAGTTTANNCCTAATGCATANACATCNATNCCATTNTTNACAGCCTTAACAAGTTTCTTTGAATAAATTGGATCTCTCTGCCAATTTGGTTTAAATGCTNTGCAATCGCCTCGATTAACAAGAAATACTATAGCAAATTTGTACTTTTCTTTATCTTTTATCATACTATCTATCTGNCGNACAGATCTCTCTGATACAACAGATTTACCTTTATACTTTTGACTTCTTTCACCATTAGGATATATGCCAGAGCGCCTAAAAGGGATTTTATTATCGTAAAAGACGTATCGTCGATCCACTTTTTTTATGTTTGGATCATACGAAGCACATATTACGTTTTTCATCTCTATAATTATGTATTTATTTTGAGCTTTTAGATAAATGTCTCCAAGGTATTTAATATGTGCTGGCTTCTTATTACATANNTTGTAATTGGAATATGGATTCCATAGGTTACTTTTTAAAATTTTTTTTCCAATTAATTCTGCAGTGTGAGGATTGGCACCAATTAGAGTTTTTCCATAATCCCTCTCATTAACAGAAACAGATTGTGCAATGTAATCTGTTTTAGAACTTTTATTTTTCGAAGGAGTCGCAAAGATTTTAGAGCCAGGCAAACATTGGTCTGCAAGTCCCAATCCAGGAGTGTGAACTAAAAACTCATCACCATTTTTATTAATGGCATCAGCAACGTATGGGGATTTTATTTTCTTTGAAGGTCTATGTAAAATTTCTAGTTGTATGATATTTTGAAATTGGATTAACTCTTTTGACATAATGAAAGTGTAAATTTATTTTTATAAGTAAGCATTAAAAGAGGATCAAATTAATAATTTTGAGTATAATTAAATATAAACTCTTATTANGGTTTGTTAATTTTGAATTAAAATAAATTACAGATTGAAAATNCCAAAACANTCNCTTTTANTAATTTTNANNGNNTTNTCCNTTNTTGGNTGCNACCAAACCGAANANTTTATTGATCTTAATAATAATTCAAAAATGGATCCGTATGAAGATCCAAATATTTCGGCTATNGAAAGAGCTAAAGACATCATNTCGNATCTTACNATTGANGAGAAAATTGCTCAGATGGAAAGNGGTGCACCATCCATTCCAAAACTTGGAATTTCAAAATATAATTGGATGAATGAGGCTNTGCATGGGATTCGCGGGGACCATGGGGAGATAACAACAGTTTTTCCTCAAGCAATTGGTTTAGCAGCTTCATGGAATGTTGATTTAGCATCTCAGCAGGGANTTGCAATTTCAGATGAGGCTAGAGGCTTGGCAAATGATCGAGGTAATGATAGGTACCTGGACTTCTGGAGCCCAGTAATAAATATAGGAAGAGATCCAAGATGGGGTAGAACGCAGGAAGGCTATGGGGAAGATCCTGTTCTTGTTTCTGAAATAAGCAAAGCATTTATAAAAGGGCTACAAGGGGATCATCCCAAATATTATAAAGTGCTNTCTGCACCAAAACACTTTGTTGCNAATAATGAAGAATANAGAAGACATAGTGGCTCATCAGAGGTNCCAATGAAGNTATTNAGGGATTACTATCTCCCGGCATTCAAAAGTAGTATTGTAGATGCTGGTGCACAATCTATAATGACGGCATATAATGCTTTAAATGGTATTCCCTGTACTGCTAATACATTTNTGCTAAAAGATATTTTAAGAAATGAATGGCAATTCCCTGGTTGGGTTGTCACNGATTGTGGAGCCATTTATGATATTCATGTCAATCATAAATATGTAGACGATCCTGTTCAAGCAGTGGCATTGTCACTGCGAGCAGGAACAGATTTAAATTGTGGAAGCTACTTTCGATTGCACCTAAAAGATGCGTNTGATCAAGGGTTGGTTACTATGGAAGACATCGATCAAGCCCTTTTAAGAATCTTCGTAACANGAATAAAGCTTGGTGTNTTTGATCCGCCATCAATGAANCCTTATTCAAAAATATCCAAAGATGTNGTGGATTCGAAACNTCATCAGAGAACTTGCTCATGAAATTGCTCTNCANTCNATAGTCTTATTGAAAAATGAAAATGATATCCTNCCATTACAAAAAANNATTAAATCAGTTGCAGTTATTGGTCCAAATGCAAACTTTTGCAGATTTGGGACATACTCAGGAAAGTCTTCAATTAATATCACACCTTTAGAAGGGGTTAAAAGTATGATCCCTGATGCAAATATAACTTATTCACAGGGAACAACTATTTTAGAAACAGAGCTCCCAACCATGCCAGATAACCTATTTTACACCTCTGATGGTAATCCAGGTGTTAAAGCGGAATACTTTAAAGGATTCAATATCAAAAAAGAACCGGACTTAGTTAGGATAGAAAAATCTCCAAATATTAGTTGGGAATTTGATGGTACCCCTGATTCAACTATCTTTGAAACAAATTCTTTTTCCGTGAGGTTTTCTGGAAACATTGTTGTACAAAAATCAGGCAGTTATAAAATCAATGTCAATGGCATAGATGGTCTCAAATTCTACTTTCAGGGTAAAAAATTAGTTGATAAGGTTTCTGAAAACTATAGTCACACAACATTCAAAACTAGTTATCTTGATAAGGGTACTCAATATCCATTCTCGCTTGAATATTTTGAAGATGAGGGATGGGGAGAGGTCAGGTTAGGGATTTCTGAGATTAAAGAGGGATTAATCGATGATGCTATCTCAAAGGCTGCATCATCAGATCTAGTTCTCATGGTAATGGGAACTTATGATTATATTGAATCAGAGGGGCGAGATAGAAAGAATACTGATTTGCCATTAGATCAAAAAAACCTTTTAAAAAAGATTTATGACGTAAATGAAAACATAGTATTAATTTTGATCAACGGAAGCACAATCTCTTTACCATGGGCAAATAGACACATTCCAGCGATTATTGAAGCTTGGTATCCTGGGCAATCTGGCGGAAAAGCCATAGCTGAGGTTTTATTTGGAGATTATAATCCTGGAGGCAAGTTACCAATGACCTTTTATAAAGGAATTAATGATCTGCCGCCTTTTGACGACTATGATGTTAGGAATGGTAGAACCTACATGTATTTCAAAGGTGAGCCACTTTATCCTTTTGGGTATGGTTTAAGTTATACCAATTTTGAATTAAAAAATGTGAGGCTAAATAAAACTAATTTTTCTAAAAGTGATACGTTGCAAATCACTTTTAATATTACCAACACAGGTTTAAGACATGGTTCTGAAGTGCCACAGCTTTATATTGAACAAAATGGAATTAAAAAGCTCAAAGCTTTTCAACGTATCTTTTTAAATAAAGATGAATCATTGGAATCATTTATGAAGGTAGCAATCGAAGATTTTCAAAGTTGGGACTTAATTGAAAATAAATATGTTGTTAAAACAGGCGATTATAGAATCCACCTGGGAACAAGCAGTAAAGATTTTGTGTTTACGAACAAGATAAAAGTAAATTGAAATTTATTGAGATTGAATCTCAATTATATACTTGTAATTTTAACTCATTAAATATTTAAAAAAAACCACGAGTTAATTTTTCTGTAACCAGGGGTAGACTGAATGTTCAAAAAATATTTCAAAAACATAATTATGCTGGTAAGTATTATTTCATACTTACCGGCAGAGATAAATGTCTACACTCATCGGCACTACGACTCTGATAAAATTTTATTTAAAAAGTTTACAGATATCACTGGCATTGAAGTCAATGTCATTAAAGGTAGTGCAGATCAGTTAATCCAAAGGCTACAAAGTGAAGGTAGCAATTCACCTGCTGATATTCTATTAACGGTTGATGCAGGAAGATTAGTTAGAGCAAAAGACATGGGATTATTAGAACCAGTTTCTTCAAAAATTTTAACTAAAAATGTTCCTGAGATGATGAGAGATAGTCAAAATCATTGGTTTGGTTTATCAGTAAGAGCAAGAGTAATAGCATATGCAAAGGATAGAATAGAGGAAAATGAGCTATCAACCTATGAAGACTTAGCAGACCCAAAATGGAGAGGGAAGATAGTTGTAAGATCATCGAACAATATTTACAATCAATCTTTATTGGCCTCTTTGATAAATAAAAATGGTTCTAAAAAAGCCTTAAAATGGGCAAGGTCAGTTAGAAAAAATATGGCTAGAAAACCTCGAGGTAACGATAGAGATCAGGCAAGAGCTGTTGCATCTGGAGTTGCCGATTTAGCAATAATAAATACTTATTACCTAGGTCTTCTAGCAAACTCATCAGACAAGGCAGATCGTGAAGTTGCAGAAAAGCTAAACATATTCTTCCCTAATCAAAATGGAAGGGGAACCCATATCAATGTAAGTGGGGCGGCCGTCACTAAAAGCTCAAAGAATAAAAAAGAAGCAATAAAATTTTTAGAATTTTTGACTGAAAAAGATAACCAAAGAATATTTTCTGAAGCTAACTATGAGTATCCACTTGATTATAATAACTCAAAATCAAAAATTCATTTAAAATGGGGTAGATTTAAAGCGGATAGCATTGATCTATCTATTCTTGGTAAGAACAACGCTGAGGCCGTAAAAATATTTGATCTAGCTGGGTGGGAATAAAAGAACTTTTTACTATTTTGAAAAGCGTCTACAATTATTTAAAAAAAGAATATTTATCAGGTGTGAATGCCTGGAACACGTTATCTATTTTAGTCTGCTTACTTGTTTTCCTACCTATTTTTTTAATCATTCTTAATGTTACTTCTGAGTCGGAAAACTGGCTACATATAAAAGAGAACTTACTTTTTAACTACATCTTTTCAACTTTATACCTTGTTATTGGGGTTGGAATAATTAGTACAGTAATTGGAGTTGGATGTGCCTGGTTTGTAACCTATTACAATTTTTCTGGTCGAAAGTATATTGAATGGTTATTGATTNTTCCTATGACTATCCCCACTTACATAGCAGCATACTCTTACTATGATATTCTGGAAATATTTAGTCCTTTTTTAATCTGGTGTAGAAAAAATATTGGATTAGAAGAAACAATTATGATTGAAAATATTTTAATATACTTTCTTGTAATAATTCTCTTTTCGTTTGTCTTATACCCATATGTCTATTTGAGTTCAAAAGCTTCGCTTATGATTCAAGGAAGTAGGGCAATTGAAGCAGCTAATACGCTTGGTATTCCTACCAATCAATTACTATGGAAAGTGATAATACCAATTATTAGACCAGGTATCATCGCGGGGTTAAGTTTGGTGTTGATGGAAACTCTCAATGACTATGCAGCTGTAGAATACTTCGGTGTGTCAACATTAACGATTGGAATTTTTAGATCCTGGTTTGGTATGTATGATATCAACGCTGCAATAAGGCTTGCATTCTTTTTAATTACATTCGTTTTTATTGTGTTAGCTCTTGAAAAGGTATTAAGAAAAGGAGCAAAATATGATGGCAGAGGGGGTCATAATTCTCTTGAAAGAATTGAACTCAGAGGTCAAAAACAGTTGCCTGTAATCATATTTTGTTTAACTCCATTGCTTCTTGGATTCTTCATTCCTGTCGGAAGGTTATTTTCATGGATGTTACGACAAGATGTAAACATAAATGATTTAAATCTGTCTTCTACCATTTTAAATACTGTTGGGGTATCCCTAGCCTCTTCTGTTATAATTGTTTTTATAGCATTCATAATAATTTTTAGTAAGAATTATTTTAATAAGGATTCACTAAAGAAGTTAAGTCATCTTGCTATACTTGGATATTCCATGCCTGGTGCAATTATTGCTATAGGTATTTTGAAGTTAAATAGTTCAATAAATGGGTTTATTTCTTTTATGCTAATAGGATCAATTTCAGGTCTAATTTTTTCATATGTGGTAAGATTTCTTGCGGTATCCTGGCAGCCAATAGATTCCAGTATGGAAAAGCTTGGCTCGAATATCAATAAAGCATCGAGAACGCTTAGCGTAAGNCCTCTAAAATCGTTGATTCAGCTAAATTACCCTATCCTAAAAAAGCCACTACTTATCGCGTGCTTGATAGTATTTATTGATATTTCTAAAGAACTGCCACTTACTTTAATTCTAAGACCATTTAACTTTGATACACTTTCTACGTTAACCTATGATTTGATAAGTCAGGCACAATTTTTTCAATCTTCTGTACCCTCTCTTCTAATTGTATGTATTTCATTACCTGCTATTGTCCTAATTAACAAGCAGGTTGATAAAGGGGTTTAAAAAATGCTTCAAATCCAAGGAATAAGTAAAAGTTACGGCAAGCAAAATGTGTTACGTAATTTTAATTTGGATATTGAAAGTGGTGAAATCATCAGTGTTGTAGGCAGCAGCGGGAGTGGAAAGACTACACTGCTTAGGTTGATTTCAGGGCTAGAGATGCCTGATAATGGTCAGATCACTTTAAAAAATAAAATTGTAAGTAGCGATAATAATTTTGTTCGACCTGAAGACAGGGACTGTTCATTAGTATTCCAAGATTATGCACTGTTTCCCAACATGTCTATGCGTCAAAATATATACTTTGGTAAGAATAGCGAAAGTAATAAGGAGAAAATTGAGCAATTAATTGGAATAACAGATATTGAAAACATCTTGGAAAAGTTTCCTCATCAATGCTCCGGTGGTGAACAACAAAGAGTGGCGCTTGTAAGGTCCTTAGCCATAGATCCATCATTGGTCTTAATGGATGAACCTCTAAGTAACCTAGATCAGAGCCTGAAAGCAAATCTTACACTTATTATTCGTAATTTGTTAAAGAAATTTAAAATAACAGCAATTATTGTTACTCATGATATAATGGATGCGATGGAGATGTCGGATAGAATAATTGTGATCGACAAGGGTGAGGTAATGCAGAATGGATTTCCTAATGAGTTTTATAATAATCCACAATCAAAAAAAATCGCTTTACTTTTTGGAGATACCAATTTCATTCCTTTAGAGATGTTTCCAGATTCAAAAAATAAATTTTTTGACACTGAAACAAACAAGGATTGGATCTCAATCAGACCAAATCAGTTNAGNTTATATGATGAANATNTNGCATCAGGGAAAAAAGTTTTTGTTGGAAAAATCGAATCTATAAGAGAAGTAGCTTCGGAACATAAAATAAAATTAGAGTGTAAAGACCTATCATTAAAGGTTTCTTTGAGTTCGCAAATAGAGCTATCTATTGGACAAGAAATAAAATTGATGGCTCCTTGATGAAAAGAGCGCTTTATAATTATACCAAAAAATAATTAGTTAATAAATGAAAATTGATAGAAATCTCCCTGTGCTGATTACAGGAGCAACTGGGTATGTGGCAGGTTGGGTGGTAAAACACTTTCTTGAAGNGGGATTTAAGGTCCACGCTGCAATTAGAGATGCCGATAATGAAAAGAAAAGGCATCACCTAGATCAAATTGCAAATAATTGCGATGGCAAAATCAAATTTTTTGAGTCCGATCTGCTTGATGAGGGCTCTTATAGCGAAGCAATGGAAGGATGCCAAATTGTTGTGCACACTGCTTCACCATTTTTGCTGGAAACAAAGGACCCACAGCGAGATCTTATTGACCCCGCTTTAAAAGGAACCATGAATGTCTTAAACAGTGTTAACAAAACTGTTACTGTAACAAGAGTGGTGATCACCAGTAGTGTCGCTGCTATTTATGGTGATGCCATTGACTCTCTTGATGCTCCAAATCNTACACTTGATGAGACCATTTGGAACACAAGTTCCTCATTAACGAATAGCGAATATAGTTATTCAAAAACTTTGGCTGAAAAAAAGGCATGGGAAATGTGTAAAGAGCAGGACAGATGGAATTTAATTACAATCAATCCTTCCTTTGTTCTGGGACCAGCATTAAATCCACATTCAAACTTTCAAAGTAAAAAGGTTATGCTCCAAATGGGAGATGGGGACCTTAAGTATGGAGCCCCGGATATTACATTAGGGATGGTAGATGTTCGTGACGTTGGGAAAGCGCATTTGAATGCAGCTTTGAGTCCAGAGTTAAGCGGAAGATATATTCTTAATTCAGATAGTGTGTCTTTTTTAGAATTAGGTCAAATTCTTATTAAAGCGTTTGGAGAATCTTATCCTTTTCCTAAAATGAAAGCACCAAAGTTCTTATTCTGGCTTNTNGCACCATTTTTTGGAGTAAAAAGAAGTTTNGTTTCAAANAATGTTGGGCATGTAGTTTTCTTTGANAATAGTAAAAGTATAAAAGATTTAAATATAAACTATACACCTGTGAATAAGTCTGCTGTTGACTTTTTTCAGCAGTTTATTGACGAGAAAATTCTTTAAACTCAATAAACAAAATAAGCATGTGACCCTTATCACAACATCAAATACCGAACAGTGTGAAAACTGGTATTGTGGTCTTTTTTTGGTTATTTTTGGATATATTTCGCCTCTTTAAAAGACCAAAAATTCATATTAATAAAATTTTAACAATATCCAATATAATTGGGGTACATAAAATGAAAAATCTACTTTTAACCTTTATAATGATGTCAACCAGTTTGCTTTCGCAAACCATGCATACAATTAATGCTGGGAACTATTATTACAGCCCGGAAGCATTGACAATTGAACAGGGTGACTCTGTTGAGTTCATTAACGANAGTGGGTTCCATGATGTTGTCATAACATCGGGACCTGAAATGTTGACCTTACCGGCTTGTTCTGGACCATGCGATATTGGGGTTTTAGTTTTTAATACTCCTGGAGAATACGAATACATATGTTCAATTGGATCCCACTCTAGTCTTGGAATGGTTGGTGCAATAACAGTCAACGAGACTGATGAAATATTTCAACCACAAACCAAGGAAGCATTACAAGCCGCTGTAGATCTTTGGGTTGATGACAATGCAACAGCCTTAGCTACTTACGGAGAAATTAATTCATGGGATGTTTCTCTGATAACNGATATGTCAAATNTGTTCAGTGAGAAATCTAATTTCAATGATNACATAAGTAATTGGGATGTTTCAAATGTTNCTGATATGAATGGAATGTTTTTTGAAGCNTCAAGTTTTTCAGGTGATTTGTCTTCTTGGGATGTTTCTAATGTTACTAGTATGAGCAATCTGTTTATGAGGGCTAATCAGTTTTCCGCAGACCTTTCTACCTGGGACGTTTCTCAAGTAGTAGCAATGAACCAAATGTTTCGAGACGCACCAAATTTTAACGCAGATATTTCAAATTGGGATGTCTCAAGTGCTACAGAGATATGGAGTATGTTTAGATTTGCATTTAGTTTTAANCAAGATTTATCCTCATGGAATATTTCAAATGTCACTGATATGACAGGTATTTTTGAAGGTACTTCTTTATCTGATGAAAATAAATGTGCCATACATACATCATGGTCAACCAATAGCGCTTGGACCTATGACTGGTCTGGATTTTGTTTAACAACCGAAATATTCCAACCACAAACCAAACAAGAATTACAAAGTGCTGTAGATCTTTGGGTTGATGACAATGCAACAGCCCTAGCTACTTATGGAGAGATTAACACTTGGGATGTTTCATTAATAACGGATATGTCCTCCTTGTTTTTTCAAAAAGCTACCTTTAATGAGGCCATTGGTGCTTGGGATGTTTCAAATGTTATAAATATGAATGGGAT
>FUFK010726536.1_pt1 | contig 10179 bp, 11 predicted proteins | sample 1021851 | NCBI WGS metagenome assembly FUFK01 (sample SAMEA51879418, study PRJEB19060) | metagenome
ACATCCAACGTGGAGTCCTAAGATAGTGGAGTGGTTAGAAAAAGATTTTGGTTGGAAAGACGTTGGTGTTAATTATTACAGAATGGAAACAGGATGTATACTTCCANTACATNGTGATATCTACAAACAATATACAGAGATGTTTAATATTACATTAGACCAAGTAGAGAGAGTTTTGTTGTTTATGGAAGATTGGAGAAGTGGACATTACTTTGAGGTAGATGGTAATCCAATCATGGATTACAAAGCAGGAACTTATGCATGGTGGATTGGAGATGTAGAACATATGGCAGCTAACATAGGTAAAGGTTATAGATATACATTACAACTAACAGGACATAAATGAAGTCAAAATTTTTATCGATAGATAATATCTTTGAAGAGGTTAGGGATAGAGTTGTTTGGATTAAGTTTAAATATTTAAATATGTCTAAAGATAAACCAAAACTTAATCAGTATTTGAAAAGACTTATTTTAGAGTATGGTTTAAAAGAACCAATATACATTCAGTCAACATTAGAAGTATCGGATGGCTATAATCGTTTAATGTGTTTAAAAGATATAATAACGGATATTGATGAAGTTGAAATTCCATGCATCATGACAACAGAGACAACTAATTATGATATTGAAAAAAGAGAAAAAGAGTTTTACAAAATGGACATAGATAAATTTAGAGGTGGTAGAGCAATACCCGATTTAGAGGTTATAGAGTTATACAATGAAGTCTTTGATGTATCTCACGTATTAACAAAAGATGATAAACACGATTTCATATCTTTATTTGATAATCACATCCAATCATCGAAGTTAAATCAACTGATAGGATTAGATGGTTTCCAACATAAAACTTTTACTGCAGGAACATCACAATCGTTTGATAGTTTTTGGATGAAATATCACGATAGAAGATTTCGTTGTTTTGAGGGTGAGTTCTTTTATCATAAAGCTAATTGGAAAAAATTTCACAATTGGTCTTATTTAGATTATGATAAAATAAAAAAAGGAGATGCTGTAATTATAAGTCTACCCTTTTCAGACTATTGTACAGAACATCCTAAGATGAAATCAACTTTGAGTCAATGCTCATTGTTAGGTGTTCCTGTTTTGATTGATTGTGCGTATTATGGAATAGCAAGTGGGGTTGATTTTGATTTATCTAAATATGATTGTATTAAAGAGGTAACATTTTCATTAAGTAAAACATTTTATAATGCAAACAGACTTAGAGCAGGAATTAGATACGCCAAAGATTTTGCTGATGACAATATAGATATTATGAATGAGTGGGGGCAAATCAATCACATCTCTACTTACATTGGAAAGAGATTGTTAGAAGCATTTGAACCTGACTATACTTTCAACAAGTTTAGAAAGAGACAAGAAGAGTATTGTAAGTTACATAACTTGAAACCTACGGATTGTGTTTCATTTGCATTTGGTGAAGCTGGTGAATATGATGATTTGAATAGAGGAACAGATGTAAACAGATTATGTATTGCAGACCAAATAGGAGATAAAGTGTAATGATACTTGTTACTGGCGCAACAGGTTTGATTGGTTCAAATCTATATAAAGCTCTTGAAAAGAATTTATTTGAAGTTAAGGGTATATCCACAAAAGATGGAGACTTGACAGACGAAAAGTTTTGTAATGAAATAACTAAAAATATTGATGTGGTATTTCATTGNGCAGCAGTAACTTCNGGTGCAAAAGTTATGGAAAACTCACCACTATCTCATATCACACCAAACGTTGTTATGAACGCAAGACTGATAGAAGCTTGTCGTAGGAATGGAGTAAAGAAGTTTATCTTTATGTCAAGTAGTGTTGTATATCCTTATACAGGTGCAAAACCCAACAACGAAGAAGAGTTTACTTATGGTGATATCTATGAGAAATATGAGTCGGTTGGTTGGATGAAACGATATACAGAAAAATTATGTGAGACATATTCTAAGTTTGGTATGGAGTGTATTGTAATTAGACCATCTAATATCTACGGACCAGGCGACAAGTTTGATGAACGAGCACACGTCTTACCTGCTACAATTATGAAAGTTGTCAATGGTGATAATCCATTAGTTGTGTGGGGAAATGGTGAGGATGTTAGAGACTTTATTTATATAGATGATTTTGTTGACGCTTGTAAAACTATTATGAAAAAGGTTGATAAATATTCTATATGGAATGTTGGTAGTGGTGTTGGAACACAAGTGATAGATATAGTCAAACTTTGTCAAGAGTTAGAAAACAATAACAATGAAATCAGTTACAATAGATGGGCACCAACTATGATACCAATCCGTCTATTGGATGTGAGTAAAATAAAAAATGAATTAGGTTGGGAAGCTAAAACAAGTCTTCGTGATGGATTAGAAAAAACTATAAGGTGGTATAAAAATGTTAGATGAATATAATACATATGGGTTCTATACTGAAAGGGGATTATTTAGTGAAAGTTATATCAACAATTTAAGAGAAGAAATTGATTCGATAGGATATGAATTAGATATATCTATGCATCCACATAAAACATCACGATTAGTTAAGGAGATAATGTTTGATGGTGTATTACGTGGTATGATACATAAATTTATTGGTAATAATGTTCCTATACAAAGTCAGTTGAGATTCAAACCACCATCAACTACAGGATTTCCATATCATCAAGATGATTATTGGACACAAGCTGGATTTGGAAATACAATAAATGTTTTAGTTCATATTGATGAAGCAACAATAGAGAATGGTTGTATTTATGTTCTACCGAAAAGTCACAAACCACCTTTTCATGAAGACAGAGGTTACTTAGAAGCAAAACCTGGTGATGTGACATTTTTACACAATTATTTAATACATGGTTCTGATAACAATAATTCTGAGGAATATCGTAGAAATCTATTGTTGATGTATGTAAAACAGAATTGTGAATATAGAAAAGGTGAGAGTGCTGGAAGAGAGGAGATTACTAATGGATAAATATAGAGAGTGGCCGTTAGGTATTCCACCAAAAGAACTACAAAGAAAAGAACTTGATGAGGTTAGAGAACTTGGNTANGATTGGAAAGATGCTAGAGACGTTGTAACAATGTTTGAAGAAAAGGTTGCTAAGTTCGCAGGAAGTAAATATGCTTGTGCTGTAGACTCTTGCACCAATGGTATTTTCTTATCTCTAAAACATCATAGACATTTCTATGGTCATGAAAAAGGATTTCCAAATACAATTACGATACCATCAAGAACTTGGGTTTCAGTTCCTATGGCTATAAAGCATGCAGGATTTAATGTTGAGTTTAGTGATGAAAAATGGAAAGGTGTTTATGATTTACATCCATTTAATATTACAGACGGAGCTGGTAGATGGACTGAAAATATGTATTCAGGTATTAGAAACTCTTTACATATAATATCTTTTCAAATGAAAAAAAGAATTCACATTGGTAAGGGTGGTATGATATTAACTAATGATAAGAAAAGTTATGAGTGGTTGAAACTTGCTTCTAACTCAGGTCGTCATTTAGATAAACCATATGGAGAGGATAACTTTGGTATGATAGGTTGGAATATGTATATGACTCCCGAAGATGCTGCAAGAGGTATTATTATAATGGATAAGACACCAACTATCAATGAAGATTCTCATGGTTACGAACAATACACAGAGTTATCTGAACAAGGAGTGTTTCTTGATTAGAGTCAATAACGAATGGGATAGATTAAGAGAAGTCTTTGTTGGAACTGCAGAGTATGCAAACAATCCAATTAAAAGTAAAGATTTACATTGTATTAATTATGCACATATGAATAATATTGACGATGTGTGTGTAGGATATTATCCCGAACAAGTTATAGAAGAAACAAAAGAAGATTTGGATATTCTTTCTCAATCTTTAAAATCTTTTTTCAATATTAAAGTTCGTAGAATGAAACCTATGGAAAATACAAAAATATTTCAGACAACCGATTGGATGTCAGACGGATATTATACATTTTGTCCGAGAGATAGTGTTACAGTAATTGGAGATACGATTATAGAATCACCAATGACTTTAAGGTCTCGTTATTTTGAAACATTTGGATTTAGAGACCAGTTTATTGACTATATGAAAGATGGTGCAAAGTGGGTATCAGCACCAAAACCAAGATTAAGAGATGATTGTTATCAGAGAGATAACTTGGATGAATTAACACTTACAAATGTAGAACCAATTTTTGATGCAGCAAATATATTAAGATGTAACAATGATATTTTATATTTATTATCAAATACAGGTAATAAACTTGGTGCAAAATGGTTACAAAACTTCTTAGGTGATGAATATAAGGTTCATGTTCTTGAAAATATGTATTCTTACATTCATATTGACTCAACTATAGCTCTTTTAAGAGAGGGATTGTGTTTATTGAATCCAGAAAGAGTAAATGAAGACAATATGCCAGAAGTTTTGAAGAGTTGGGATAAGATTTGGTGTCCACCTTGTGAAGATATCGGATATTATGGTGATTTTAACCACGCATCGACTTGGATTGGGTTAAATTTGTTATCAATTGATGAAAATACAGTTATTTTGGATAAAAGTCAAGTAAAATTACGAAAATTATTACAAAAACATAAGATTGATAGTGTTCCTTTACAGATTAGACATTCAAGAACACTTGGTGGTTCATTTCATTGTGTAACTACTGACATTTGGAGAGAAAATTAGTGGAAAGTTGGATATCATACATGATTGAGGGAACGAAGATACGTTTACTCAACAATACCACAAAAAACATTGAAGATTTAACTACGAATGATAAATTAATTGTAATGAATGCTTCAAACCCAAGTTTTGATGCAGCAAATTTAGAACACAATCCAACAGAGGGTGGTTTTGCTACTAATATAATTAAGAAAGAGTTTTCGTTATCCGATGTTGTAACAATACAATTAGAGAATGGTAGTGAAGTAACAGTAACGAAAGATTATCCAATAGTGGGAGCTGGTAAATCAGCTGGATGGCAAGTGTTTGATATAGATGTTTTTATTAAAAAATATTTAGATACAACTTACACAATATCAGCAGAAAATAGAAACAAATTAATTTACAGTCTTGTTTCAAACGTAGACCACGAACACAATGGAATACATCCACAAGCAACAGATTGGTGGGATAGTAGTATATCAGGTTCAATGCACCCAAGTGGTAGACAATCAGGTGGTGTGCCAGGTAGATTGATGGTGGGAAAACCCATTGTTGTAGAGAATACTTTTTTGGATAATGGTGGAGAAAAATATAGTAACATAAGTAATATTGTTGAGTATGATACAGATGAAAAAGTAAATATGTATTCGATTGAACTTATAGAATATGCACATTACAATATCTTAAATGGTATTGTTTGTCCTGCTATAGAATTAGGTCATTTATGGCCTCGTAGTTTTTATGACGATAGAGGAATCTATCACAATTGGGATTGATGATGAATACAGAAAACTGGTATTACAAAAAAATAGATGAGGGTTTTTATGGCTTCAATGTATTTTCTTTAGATGAAGTATTTGATAAAACTGAAATTAAAGAGATGCATTCATTTATAAAAAATTATCAAAATCAATTAGACAACGTATCTGAATTTGTAAAAAATCATAGAACAAGTAATTCAACCTTTGTTGAATGGTTTAAAAAATTTATAAAAGATGAAAGTTTAAACAGAGATAGGTCTCGTGATGGTAATGATAGTATTAAAAATATAGACCAGTTATACAATGATGATGGAAATGTAATCTATACCTATCAGTTTGTAAGAGATGCTTTTTATATTATCTATCGTTCTAGTCTATCACACTATGAAAAAGTTAATATTCCATGTATATCTGATTTGGCAGTGGCTTTTACAATTGGTAACGCAGCTAAAAAATTTAACAATAAAGTTGTAAATAAAGTCACTAAAAAAGCTCTTAAATATTTATATAATGATGATGTAAATAATTATGATTTATTTAAACAACATATAAATATAATACCACCATATGGTAATATGGGTGTTCATGAAGATGCAGCTTCTGATGAAAGAGATTTTACCATAATTTTGTATTTAAATACAGAGTGGGAAAAGACATGGGAAGGTCAGTTAAAATTCTTGATTCCAACATTTTCATCGGAATACATAGTACATGATAATGCAAGATTAGGATATGATAAGTTTAGTCGTCAAATAGAATTTAACGTTGAACCAATATGTTCAAACGTAGTTGTAATGAATCATACAATAAATGATGATGTAGCTAGTAGGATTCAACATGAGGTAGATATTAATTTGAGTGAAAAAAATAGGTATTCAATGTATAACTTATATAGAAGAAAGTAATATGGAAAAAGTAATTATAGTAAATCCCGATGCTAAAATGGATGCAAAACAATTCGCATATGCACCACTTGGTATCCTATATCTTGCAGCTGTCTTAGAGAGAGATGGTTTCGAATGTGAGTTGTGGGATTTGAGGGAAGATTACAACTCATACGATAATCCGCCTGAGGGAGACATCTATTGTATTACAGCAGTTACACCACAAATAGATGATATGAAAGAGGTAGCCCGTAATATCAAAAAGAAGTATGGTGATAAAGCATACACCATCATCGGAGGTCCTCATGCCACTTGGTTACCCGAAGATTGTCTCGACCACTTNGATTGTGTGGTTCAAGATGAAGCTGAGTCTATAATCACAAAAATATGCACAGAGAAACCTACAGGATTACAAAGAGGTGATAGAATAAATAACCTTGATGAGATACCACATCCTGCACGACATCTTCTACCCGACCATAGAGCAGCAAGTACAGACTTGTGGGGTGGATACAACTATGAAAGTAATGTGATTGGTGCAACACTTATGTCAAGTAGAGGTTGTCCTTTCGCTTGTGCTTTTTGTGCTAACCTACAACAAAAGACAAGATTTAGAAGTGCTGAGAATATTGTAGAAGAAATCGTTCACATGAAAGAAAAGTATGGTGTAAGAAACTTTCGTTTCCTTGATGACAATATAATCATAGACAAAGAACGTTTTAAAAAACTATCACCGATGTTACACGATTTAGATATAGAGTTTAGATGTTCTATTAGTTCAGTTCTACTCAACGATGAATATTGTGAGATGTTAGCCCACGCAGGATGTAGAGAGGTTGGTATAGGATTTGAATCAGCAGANGATGAGATANTNANACTAATCAAGAAAGCAGGTAAAGCTACTACCAATATGCACAAGAGATGCAGTTCAAGTTATACAGAAGTGGGGTATGAAAGCTAAGGTTTATATTATTACAGGTTTGCCTGGCGAAACAGACGAATCTATAGAAGCAACAAAGAAGTTTGTATTAGACTTGAAACCTGATAAGTGGATTTGTCTATTGTTCACACCTTACCCTGGCACACCCATCTTTAGAAACCCTGACGCTTATGGTGTGAAGATATTACATAAAAGGTTTAGAGAGTATGTTCAGTCTTATCCATCCAATAGTCATGTCGAACTTTTCAAGAAAGATAGTGGTGAATTGTTAGCCACACCACAAGACTTAGAGAGAAGATTCGAACATTTATATCATTGGTTAAACAGTTTAAATCCAGAGTCTATGGAGTATAGTTCATTTAATGGTTAGAGGTTACAATGAGAATATTAGGTATTAACGCATTAAACCACGATGCGGCAGTTTGTGTCATCGAAGATGGTGAGATACTATTCGGAGCACATTCAGAAAGATATAGTGGTAAAAAAAACGATCCTGATTTAAATCAAGAGATAGTTGATAAAGCACTATCCTTTGGTGAACCAGATAAAGTAGTTTGGTTTGAAAAACCATATCTTAAAAAAACACGACAATTATTTGCAGGTCAGTATAGTGAAGTCTTTACTAAACAAAACACACCTAAAGAATATCTAAAACAATTTGGTATACATCAAAAGTTACAATATGTTCCTCACCACCTATCACACGCAGCTGCAGGATATTACACTTCACCTTATGATGAAGCAGTAGTCGTAGTCATTGATGCGATTGGTGAGTGGGATTGTGCTAGTGTGTGGTATGCTAAAGATGGTAAACTCAGAAAGAAATGGAGAAGAGGATATCCACATAGTTTAGGTTTGTGGTATTCAGCTATGACACAACGATTAGGATTGAAACCACAAGANGATGAATATATTCTTATGGGAATGGCTGGTTGGGGAACTGTAGATGAAAAGTTAAAACACAATATTAGACAAGACTTCTTCAATAGTTATCAAGAAACCTTAGTATTGAAAGGTAATCTACATAAGGGTTGTAGATGGTGGAATCCTAAGTATTATCCTGATGATGGTAGTGATGAGTGGAAGTTTAATATAGCTGCAAATGTTCAGTCTATATGTGAGGATGAAATCAAAAAGATATTTCGTTTTCCAAAAGTTAATTTACCTAATGTAAAGAATTGTGTATACATGGGTGGTGTGGCACTAAATTGTGTAGCTAATAGTATTATAGCTCGTGAGTATTATGATAATCTATGGATTATGCCTAATCCTGGCGACGCAGGAAGTTCTTTAGGTTCAGCGGCTTACGTGTATGGAGATAAAGTAAATTTTGAACAATGTTTCATAGGGCATGAAATAAAGGGTGAGTATCCTATTACTCAAGTGAGTAAAGAACTACTCAAGGGAAATATCGTTGGTGTAGCAAATGGTAAAGCTGAGTATGGTCCAAGAGCGTTGGGTAATCGTAGTTTATTAGCAGACCCAAGAGGTGATGATATCAAAGACAAGGTAAACAAGATAAAGAAACGTCAAGAGTTTCGCCCGTTTGCACCAAGTGTATTGGAAGAACACGCTCATGAGATATTCGATATGCCTGTTCGTAAATCTCAGTTTATGCAGTTCGTAGCAGATTGTAAGTATCCCGATAAGTATCCTGCTATCTGTCATGTAGACGGAACATCAAGAGTTCAGACTGTTAGTAAGGAAGATAACATAAACTACTACAATCTAATCAAACGATTCTACAAAGAAACAGGTTGTCCGATGGTTCTAAACACAAGTCTAAATATTAAAGGTGAACCAATCGTCAATGATGAAAGTGATGCAAAAAGATTTGAAGAACGATACGGAGTAAAGGTTTTTACTAAATAAGATATTTATTAGTAACAAACTGGAGTTCTTTCGTGATTAAGTTAATGGATATATTATTAGAGGGTGTCAACGATCCTGGCATATTTAAAGCAGTGTTTCTTGCTGGCGGTCCAGGTAGTGGAAAAACCTATGTAGTAAAACAAATTTTTGGTATACCTGATAGATTTAATATCAGTATGAGTGGTATGAAAATGGTTAACTCAGATAAAGAGTTAAAATATTTACTGAAGAAATATGGATTTGGCACAGATTTAGACAAGATGCCAGATGAAGTATTTGATGATTTAACCGCACCTGGTAAAAGTGGATTGAGAACTTTCAGTAAATCACTTACCAAACAAAGAATGAAATTGTATCAACAAGGTAAGTTGGGTATGATTATTGATGGCACAGGTCATGACTTAGGTAAGATACAAAGAATGAAAAAAGAATTAGAGGATGATGGATACGATACCTATATGGTATTTGTAAATACATCATTAGAGGTAGCACAAAAAAGAAATCAAGAAAGAGATAGAGTGTTACCACCTAAATTGTTAGAGAAGAGTTGGAAAGATGTTCAGAAAAATCTTGGTTCTTTCCAAGCATTATTTAAAAATAATTTCGTGATAGTTGATAATTCAAAACACCTATCACCAAAACAAGCGGAGGCAAAATTTGTTCCATTGGTTACTAAAGTTATTAGAAAATTTGTGGCAAAACCCATCAAGAACAAACTTGGAAAAATGTGGGTTGCAAAACAAAAACGTCTTAATAGGAGAAAATAAAATGCTTACAACATTTGATGAAATAATAGAAGTTACATTACACCATGAGGGTGGATATGTTCACGACCCAAAAGACTTAGGTGGTGAAACTAATTTTGGGATTGCAAAACGATTCTATCCTGATGTAGATATNAAGAACCTTACTAAAGAGGGTGCTAAAGAAATCTACAANANAGANTATTGGGATAAGAATAAAGTAGATGATTTACCTGACGACTTAAAACATATCTTCTTTGATATGTGTGTGAATCAAGGTAGAGGAACTGC
>FUFK010045454.1_pt1 | contig 10178 bp, 10 predicted proteins | sample 1021851 | NCBI WGS metagenome assembly FUFK01 (sample SAMEA51879418, study PRJEB19060) | metagenome
GCTTTTGCCATNTACATACCAGCCTTAACTCCTTTTCCAGATACATCTGCTAATGTAAAATAATATTCTTCAGGTCCAACTTTCATTACGTCAAAATAATCACCAGATACATCTCGCGCTGGAATATTTTTTGCATAAACAAAGTTTTCAAAAGCTGAAATATCTGGGAATAAACTTTTTTGAACACCTCCAGCAAGTTCTCTTTCTTTTAATAGTTTTGCCTCTTTTTGAAGATTTTGAAGAGCAATTTTATTTTCCTCTAAAAACCTAAAATAGAGACCAGTTAAAAAAGTTATTGAGATCATTATCATTGGATAACTGACATCAATTAATTCTGATCTAAATCTATAAATAGATAATCCAATAACAAAAATAATTATTAATCCTGCAAAAATTATACTTAAACTATATTTTGGCTTTATTTTTTGAGAAATTATAAATGCAGCAATAGAAATTATTATTGAAAGTAATAATTCAAAAACAAATATTCCATCATTTCTTTTTAAAAAACTGTTATTTAATAAATTATCAATTACATTTGCATGTACCTGTACTCCTGGAACAGTTTCACCTGTTGGAATTTTTACTGTATCGAAAAGACCTTTTGCTGAAGCACCAATTAATACATATTTATCTTTAAAAAAATTCTCATCAAAATTTTTATCAAATACTTTTTCAGCAGAAATGTAGTTATTGTTAATTGATCTATTATATTTAACCCAAATTAGTGAATTTTTATCAGTTTTAAAATCATATGGTCTAATTGTTATATTCTTAATTCCNTTCTCATTAAGATTTGTGATGATAGTCTTTTTTTTCTCACCTACTCTTATCATTTCTAATCCAAAAGTAGGGAATAATTTATTATTGAAAACCATAATTAAAGGAAGCGATCTTACAACTGCATCGCTTTGGGTTATGTAATTAATAGAACCTAATCCTTTAGAATTTTTTTCTAATATTGGNATTGAACCTAACGAATATTTGTAGTTATAGACAAAATTTTTTACATTTCCTCCTTTTGCAAATATTCTTGCTTTTCCTTTTCGATNATAAGTNCCTTTTGTTGGAACCAAACTTCCAAAAACTGCTAATACTGATTTTGTTTCTTTTAAAGTTTTTTGAAATTTTTTATCGTGGCCTTCAATAGAATTTAAAATATTTTTGGCATAAGTATCTTCTATTGAGTAAGTTTTAATAATTTCTTCTGGGGACTGTTTATCCTTTTCAGAAAAAAATATATCAAAACCAACTGATTTTGGATTATCTTGATTTATATTTTCTAGTATTTCTGAAAATACATTTCTGCTCCAAGGAAATTGACCGAATTTTGCTAGACTTGGTTCGTCAATATCAACAATGACTATATTATCTCTTCTCTCATCAAATTTAAAAATTTTTTGATAAGAGTCGAAACTTATATTTGAAATTGATTTTACAAATTCAGGATTTTGTAATCTTACAAAAATTAAAATTAATAAAATAACTGAAAATGAAATATAATTTATATATTTCTCAACAAATGGATGATGAANTAGTTTATTTNAAGCTTCTTTAAATTTCTCAAAAGCTAACTGAAATTTATTTGCTTTTTTTTTCTCTTTTTCCTCTATTTTTTTTTCTTCACTCACTTATAAACAATAGCATCTGATGAGAGATTAAAAAATTATTAATATTCGATAATTATAAAAATAACCCAGTATGAACTATGAGTTAAAAGCAAACTATGTGATCAATGTTTATTGGTCTTTTGATACCAAATTTTTCATCTACTTCATGCTGGTGGATATGATGTGAATGAACGAAAACAGGAATCAGTAAATTGGAATTAGTTTTCAAAGTATAAATAAAGTTTGTTCCTCTAAATTTTCTATCGACAACCTCTAATTTTAAGTTGCTTTGATCATCATGTTCTAAATCTTCTGGTTGTAATAACAGTTGAACATCAGATCCATTGGGATAATGTTTTATAAAATTACCCTTTATTGTTCCAAGGTCTTTATTTTCTAAACTATTTTCACCTGTAACTTTAGCTGGAATTAATATTCCTCTATTTAAAAAGTTTACTACCTCAATTGAATTTGGAAAGTGGTATACATTATAAGGATCGTCATACTGCTTTAGCTGACCGTTTAAAATAATCCCACATTTATTTCCTAAATAAAAAGCCTCATAAGAGTCATGTGTAACAATAATAGTAGTTATTTTTGAATTATTTAATATTTGCTTTAATTCCACTTGTATTTCCTCTTTAAAACTTTGATCAACGTTAGATAAAGGTTCATCTAACAACAATAAATCTGGTTGTGAAATTAAAGACCTAGCTAGAGATGCTCTTTGAGCTTCACCAGCGCTTATTTCATGAGGATATTTATTTAAGATATTTTTAAGATTTAAAAATTTGATTACATCCTTTTGATTTATTTTTTTCTTTTTTCCTATTTTTCGATTTGATCCTAGCTCAATATTTTTCTCAACATTAAAATGTGGAAATAAAGAATTTTCTTGGAATGATAAAGCTATGTTACGATACTCAGGTTCTATATGTTTGTCTTTTGATGATAGAATTTTATTTTTTAATTTGATCTGTCCTGATTTAATTTTTTCAAGTCCAGCTATTGTTCGTAATATTGTAGTTTTACCTATTCCTGAAGGACCGAGAAGACAAATAATATCACCTTCATTTTCTATAGATAGATTTACATTATTAACTTTATTTTTTCCTCCAGCAGCAAAAGATACATTTTCAATTTCAAAAAAATTTTCAGGCATCAGTCTTTCAATATATATCTAGATGTAATCAAAATAAAAGTACTTGCAATTAAAATTAGAAATAAAGATGGCACAGCTGCTGCTTCTAATAAGTCTTGAGAAGCATATATATAAGCGGTGGTAGCAAAAGTTTCAAAATTAAAAGGTCTTAATATTAAGGTAATAGGTAATTCTTTAATTATCTCGATAGATATAAGTATACCAATTAAAAATATGGAGTTTCTTAAATATGGCACATGAATACCTAAAAATGTTTTTATTTTTGAATAACCTAGTAAATAAGAACTTTCATCAATAGATCTATTAATTCTCTCATACCCAGATTTTAAACCATTATATGCTAAAGAATAAAATCTAATAAAGTATACAATTACTAAACCTATTATAGACCCAATGAATATTTTTTTTATTGAGCTTAATTCATAATATTTAATTATGTTATTATCAAACCAAGCAACAAAAGTTATAAAGGCTACAGCTAAAATTACACCTGGAATTGCATAACCAGTAATTGAAAACATTGTGAGAAAATTTAGAAATTTACTTCTTGTCACTCTATTTCCATAATTTGCAATAAATGAAAATATGATAAGCACAGCACTGGATAAAAATACGAGATAAATTGTATTTAATGAAAGTTGTAAAATATTTAAATCTAACAAATTTTTAGGAAAAATAATTGTCCAGTAAAGCATTTGCAAAACTGGAAATAAAAAACTTATAAAAAAAACTAGAAAACAAACCGAGAAAGCAAAAATAGATTTTGTACCTTTGAGATTAAGTTTTTTCTTTTGTTTTACTCCCCCTCTTGATGGAGAGTGATACTGCGCTTTTCTTCTTGATATATGTTCAATGAAAAATAATCCTAAAATAAATAATAATAGAAAAAACGACAATTGATTTGCAAAAGCTAAATCATCAAATGATATCCATGAATCATAAATTCCAGTTGTTAGAGTAGAAATTCCAAAGAAGGATACCGCTCCAAATTCAGATAGAGTTTCCATAGCAACCAAAGCTAGTCCAGCAACTATTGCTGGTCTTGCTGAAGGTAGTATTATTGAGAAAAAAACTTTTGATCTCGAAAAACCAAGATTTTGTCCCAATTCTAAAAGATTTTGAGATTGATAGTGAAAGGATGCTCTTGTTAAAACATAGACATAACCAAATAAAGAGAAGGATATTGATAAAATAGCACCAAGCATACCATCAAATTTAGGAATTAATTTATTATATTCTCCTGGTCCTAGAATAGATTTTATTATCGAATATAAAGTTCCAAAGTTTTCAAAAAAAGCTGTTAATGAGTAAGCATATATATAAGCTGGAACTGCGAAAGATAATATTAGAGCCCATTTAAAAAATTTAACACCAGGAAAATTATAAAAGGAGACTATATATGCACACCCAACTCCTATTATTAGTGCAAATATTAAAACACCAAATAAAAGTATAAATGAATTGATTATATATTCGTATAAAAAAGTACTTTTAAGTATTTCAAAGTAATTTGAAGTATCTTCAAAAAAACTTGAGAAAACAGTTAATATCGGAATAGATACAACTATTGAAACTAATAAAGATGAAATGTACCAAGTGTTTATTCTCATATTATAATCCGCCTTATAATCATGAAAACTAAATGTGTCCATGCGAAAGGAGAAACCTTAGCATGGACACATGTCTAGAAAATCAAAAATTAAATACTTTTAGGATGTGCGGAACCTCCTTGTTTTTAATTTCTGTTAGTTTTCTATTATTTATTCTTTTACTGATTTTTTTACACTCCATAGAACATGCAGGACATCCTGTAGAAGATTTATTATAATCAATATTAGACATAAATTTTTTGTTCATGTTTTTCTTATTTCCATCCAGCTGCAAGCATAACTTCTAAAGCGTCGGCTTGTTTGGCTCCATATGATTTAACTGAAGTTTTATTATCTTGTTTAAAACTCATATCTTTTCCTGGAACTAAGTCATTTGCTGAAACCCCTGAAATCATTGGATACTCAAAAGTATTATTAACAATATGGTTTTGTGCTTCAGCAGTTAATAAAAACTCAACAAGTTTTACAGCATTAGATTTATTTGGAGCATGCTTCAACATTCCAGCTCCACTAATATTCATATGTGTTCCTCTATCTTGTTGATTAGGAAAAAAAGGCATTACTTTTTTTGCTGCTTCTTGTTGCTCAGCACCCTTTTTACCAGATAGCATTAATGCATGATAATAAGTATTAGCTACAGCAATATCTGCTTCTCCTGCTGCTACTGCCATAATTTGAGCTCTATCATTTCCTTTAGGTGTTCTTGCCATGTTAGCAACAACTAATTTAGCCCAATTAGCTGTACTATTTTTTCCATTATTTTTTACTAAAGATGCAACTAAAGATTGGTTATAAATATTATTTGATTTTCTTATAACTAGTCTACCTTTCCATTTTGGATCAGCTAGACCTTCATAAGTCATACCATTTAACTCATTTGCACTTACTCTTTCTGGTGAATAATAAATTATCCTTGCTCTCTTAGCTATTCCAGTCCACTGAGCACTTCTAAACTGACTTGGTACGACATTTTTTATTGCCTTTGACCACCCAGCCTTTTGAAGCATTCCCTTAGCTTGAAATGCACCTAATCTTCCAGCGTCAGCAGTGATGTATAAATCTCCTACACAATCAGCTCCCTCTTCCATTATTCTTTTTTGAAGAGCTTTATCTTTTCCTGATACAACATTAACTTTAATTCCAGTTTTAGACGTAAACTTCTCATAAAGTTGAATGTCTGAGTCGTAATGTCTTGCACTAAAAACGTTAACCTCCGCAGAAAATGCGAAAGATGAAATGAATGCAAAAAGTATTCCGATTATTGTTATTTTTCTCATTTTTCTCCCTTTTCCCGCACTGTTTATAATGAAATTAGTAACTATTCGCAATGATAATGATTATCAATTGCAATATTGACGCATTTTAACTTAAAATTTCCACTCTGAGATCTTGCTGTACAGAAAGTTCCTAAATGTGGACACCCTTGCTACATTTTTAAGAGATTGAGGATATACAAAATGTGCTTCGGTTATTGGTCCCTCTACTTTTGGTAATACTTTAATTAGGTTTGAGGACTGAAACACTAAGTAATCAGGTAAAGCTGCTAAACCTACTCCGCTCTCAACTGCCAACAGTAAGCCCATAACGCTATTTACCTTCATTACTGATTTTCTTTTTTTATTATCTTTCATGCCAATTTTTAAAGCCCAATCAGGGTTATAAACTGGTGAAGGTGCACCTTTTCCAAATGAGATAAACTTATGTTTATTTAAATCATTAATAGTTTTTGGTATTCCATATTTTTCTAAATATCTATTAGATCCATAAATATGATAATTAATATCTATCAATTTCTTTTGGATATAATTCAATTGCTTAGGCCTTCTCATAAAAATTCCAATATCCGCCTGTCTAGTGCTTAAATCTAACTCTTTGTCATCAAATATAAGCTCAATTTCAATTTCAGGATTTAGTTGCATAAACTCTTGAATTCTTGGAGTTAGCCAGTGCGTTCCGAAGCTTCTAACTGTTGTAATTGTCAATTTTCCTGATGTTTTGTGTTTTTGATCCCCTAATGAGGTCTCAACCTCTTTTAATTTGCTTATAACCTCATGGGCTGTTTTGTAAACATATTCACCGTTTTCAGTTAAAGTTAAGCCTCTTGCATGCCTTTCAAANAATTTNACNTTNAAATCNTCCTCTAAAGATTGAATTTGTCTACTTATTGCAGATTGGCTTAAATTTAATATTACTGTTGCACTNGTAAAACTTCCAGCTTCTGCAACTGCATGAAAAATTTTTANTTTATCCCAATCCATAACTATTTTTCTAAATTAATTATATATCTTCCTGATGTTTCNCCTTTTAACATTTTTGGATAAACATCAATTAGTTCTTCTAAACTAATTTCCTTAATAGATTTACCCAACAATTCAAAATCAATTAACTTTGATGCTTCATTCCATAAAAATTGTCTTCTTTGAATTGAAGCATTTACAGAGTTAATACCCCATAATTTTACACCTCTTATTATAAAAGGCATAACGGTTGTGTTTAGTTTTATATCAGCAGCATTTCCACAAGCTGCAACAATTCCACTATCTTTTGTTGTTGCTAAAATATTTTCTAAAACTTTACCACCTACCGTATCGACAGCTCCATCCCACAATCCTTTATCTANAGGTCTTGCATCTTTNGTTAATTCGCTAGTATTTATAATGTTTTTTGCNCCTATTGATTTTAGATAATCTTTATTGCTTTCTTTTCCAGTAACAGCTGTAACATTACAACCAAGTTTATTTAAAATCATTACAGCCATACTNCCTACTCCACCTGAAGCACCACTTACAATTACCTCNTCTACTTTTTTTCCAAGAAGAAGCTCCTCTCTTGTTGTCTTTGCAGTAAATGAACATTGAAGAGCAGTAAAACCTGCTGTCCCCATTATCATTGATTGTTTTAAACTTAATTCTTTAGGTTTCTTAACTAAGAAGTCACCATTTACTTTTGCGTATTGAGAGTATCCACCAAAAAAAATCTCTCCTACTCTCCAACCAGTTAGAATTATTTCATCACCTTGTTTAAATTTCTCATGCTTGCTTTCTTCAACAACACCCGAAAAATCAATACCTGGAATGTGCGGAAACTCTTTTACTAATCTTGCTCCATTTTTTAAAATTAGAGCATCTTTATAATTTAAACCTGAGTAATGAACTTTAACAGTAACATCGCCATGTTTGAGAAAGCTTTTGTCGACTGATTTTATCTCTCTTGTAAAATTTTCTCCGTCTTGGTTAAGCACCAAAGCTTTGAAATTTTCTGACATGTAATTAATAAATATTATTTTGCGATAAACCGCAAATATCTATTCTGATAACTTAAATCGTCCTTGAATTGACCTAAATAAAAATTTGTAACTGTTGTTGCCTGCTCTTTTTTAATTCCTCTCATAGTCATACACTGGTGAGTTGAATCTATAGTCACTGCAACACCTTTTGCATCTAAAGACTCCATTAAAGTATTTGCTATTTGAACTGTAAGTCTTTCTTGTGTTTGTAATCTTTTAGAAAATACTTCAACTACTCTTGCAATTTTACTTAATCCTACAACTCTTTGATTTGGTATGTATGCAACATGAGCAATTCCAATAATTGGTGCCATATGGTGTTCACAATGACTTTGTACTGAAATATTTTTTTGAACAACCATATCACTGTAACCTTCTACATCTCCAAAAGTTTTATCAAGAACAGCTTTTGGATCTTCGTGGTAACCTTTAAAATATTCTTTAAAAGCCTTCATAACTCTTTTTGGAGTTTCTAATANACCTTCTCTAGATGGATCTTCACCTATCCATTTCAAAATTTTAATAAAAGCTTCTTGGGCTTCTTTATCAGAAATTTCTTCTTTGTTTTTATCGTTTTCGTTTTTTACTAATTTCATGAACGGTTTTTATATATATATTTACTTAATTTTAAAATATTTAATATATTAGTGAATGTGCTAGATAATGCACTTTATATGTTTAAAAAAAGAGAAAATGTCGCTGAAATAGAAGAAGGTAAGTTNCTTTCACCAAAATTTGATAATGATGGATTGATTCCCGTGATTACTACATGTTCAAAAACTAAAGAAATTTTGATGCATGGTTACATGAATGTTGAGGCATTTAAATTAACAATAGAAACAAAAGAAGCTCATTATTTTAGTAGATCAAGAAAACAAATTTGGCACAAAGGTAAAACAAGTGGTTTTGTTCAAAAGGTTAAAGAAATACGAATTGATGATGATCAAGATGCTGTTTGGATAACAGTTGATATTGGTGAGGGAGCGAGTTGTCATGTTGGATATAGATCCTGTTTTTATCGTTCTGTTCCAATGGGAAAAATTGATAACGCAAGAAATATAGAAATGAAATTTGAAGAAGATAAAAAAAAATTTGATCCAGAAGTAATTTACAAAGGTCAGCCAAATCCAACTAAAATATAGATAAGTGGAGATACAGTACAAAAATCTTAAAATTTTTGGACCTGCGGTCTTGAAGGTAAGAATTCCAGATGAAATTACAAAAAAATTAAATGATTATATTGATGAAGTTGTGAAAGATAAGGAAAAGAGCAAAAATTTAAATTTAGGTGAGTCTCTTGCNGGTGANGTTACACANGAATTTTTTTTAGAAAATGAGTTTGCTAAATCATGTGGATGGTTAGATTTTATAGCAAATTGCACAAAAATATTTATCGAACTTAATGAAGGAAAAAAAATTAAAAATTTTAATTTGATGAGATCNTGGGTGGTGAGACAATTTCAAAATGAGTATAATCCTGTTCATTGGCACAGCGGTCATATTTCTGGTGCAGGCTTTTTAAAACTACCCCAGACATTTGGTAAACATACACAAGATAAACANAATAAACAGTATCATGGTGGCAAATTAGAATTAATTCATGGNACAAAACAATTTTTATCAGAAAGTGTTTTTAAAATTACACCTGAGGTTGGAGATTTTTATTTATTCCCTCATTATATGATGCACACTGTTTATCCATTTAAAAATACTAAAGAGGAAAGAAGGTCAATTTCATTTAATGCTAGAGTTGATGAAGAAGCATTTAACGTTTATTAAAAGATAAAAGTAATAACATTATGAAATTAATTAATCCGTTTGGTCCAAAAATNGCNGTTCTTAAAATACCAAAAAATCTTATTAAAAAAATAAATAATGAATTTGAACANATTTTATNAAGTAAAAAATTAGTTAAAAAAAGAGATTATTCAAAAAAACTTGTCGGACAAGTTAGTCAAGAGATAGAATTATCAAATAAGTTTATAGAAAAAAATTTAAAGAAATATGTAAAAAAAAGTATTAACCAGTACTTATTAAAAAGTTTAAATAAAAAAACAAATAAAATTAAAATTAAAAACCTTTGGATTGTAAGGCAATTTAAAAATGACTATAACCCTATCCATTTTCATAATGGTGATATTTCAGGGGTTGGATATTTAAAAATCCCAAAAAATTTAACAAAAGGAGATAAAAAAATAAAAACTCACGGCACGATCGATTTTATCTATGGTTCAAAATCCTTCCTAAATAATAGTATTTATAATCATATTCCTAAAGTAGGAGATCTCTTATTATTTCCAAATTATTTGATGCATACCGCATATCCATTTAAAATAGATGGTGAAAGAAGGTCATTTTCTTTTAATTTAGAAATAGATAANAAAGTATCGAGTATATTTAATGACTAAANTTCAAAAAAATGTTNTNGGTGAAGACTTGGAGAACTGTTCAAATAATCCTTTGACAGGCTGGTATAGAGATGGATGTTGTAATACAGATGAAAATGATCA
>FUFK010044727.1_pt1 | contig 10177 bp, 6 predicted proteins | sample 1021851 | NCBI WGS metagenome assembly FUFK01 (sample SAMEA51879418, study PRJEB19060) | metagenome
CATGGAGGTGCTGTTATTGGTGCTGATAATGAGATTAACGGATTAACTTTAGGTGGAGTTGGAAATGGTACAACAATTAATAATGTTGAAGTAATTGCCAATTCTGATGATGGTATTGAATTCTTTGGAGGTACAGTTGATGTTTCAAATGCTTTAGTGTGGGCGTGTGGTGATGATCTCTTAGACATTGATCAAGCTTACTCAGGAACAATTTCAAATTCTATTGTTTTGGCTGGTGCTAATTCTGATCATGGCATGGAAATCGATGGTCCTGAAGGAACTTTCTCTGACCAGTTCACTTTAAATAATATAACTCTAGTTGGTTATTTTGATGCTGATGGTGGGGAGTATGCTGACTACAGATCAAATGCGATGGGAGCATCTAACAATGTTGCTGCATATAACTTCTTNGCAGGAAAGGATGTTGAATTAGATAACGACGGTGTTGCAACTAATTATAACGACGGTCTATTAACTTTCGGTACTTGGGAAATTGAAGTACCTGATGGTGATAGTCTAGAAGCTATATTTAACAACAAAGCTGATAATGTTACAGTTACAGGTTTTGGATCAACTGCTTCTAATGTTGCAGCTGGTTCTCAAACAGTCGGATGTGACACATCTGCTTTAGCATGGACATTTGCAAATGCTGCTGCTGGTTTAGGATGGTAATAATTTATTAACATTTACTATAAGTTTACTTAACGTAAATACTTTAGTTATAGAATAGCTTTGTGCCGGAATATAATACATATTCCGGCACTTTTTTTAAACATACTAAAAATGAAAAAACTTCTACTAAATTTTATACTTTTCTTATTTACATCATTTTCATACTCACAATCTGGTAAAGTGACTGGACTTATTATGGATGGTGAATATGACGAACCAATGGCATTTGCCAATGTTATTGTGAAAGGATCAACAATTGGAACTACAACAGATTTTGATGGGAAATATTCGTTAGATTTAGAGCCAGGTGAATATACATTAACATTTTCATTTGTGGGATACCAAACGATTGAAGTAAGTGAAGTACTAATAAAAAGCGATGAAGTTGAACAAGTAGATGTTACACTATCTACTAATACTTTAGATGAAATTGTAATTACCACAACGGTCAGAAAAAATACTGAGTCTGCTGTATTAGATATTCAAAAAAAGTCTGCTGTTATGTTAGATGGACTTTCTTCGCAAGGAATTAAAAAAGCCGGAGCAAGCAATATAGCCAGCGCCGTAAGATCTGTTCCGGGTGTTTCAGTCCAAGGTGGTAAATATGTATATGTTAGGGGTCTTGGAGATAGGTATACTAAATCTATTTTAAATGGAGTTGATATTCCTGGTCTTGATCCAGACAGAAATACCATTCAAATGGATATATTCCCAACTAATATTTTAGAAAATATAATAGTTATTAAAAGTGCTGCTGCAGAATATCCTGCAGATTTTACAGGAGGAGTTGTGGACATTGTAACCAAAGACTTTCCGACAAAAAAAGAAACTTCCTTTTCTATCGGTTCAGCATATAATTCAGAAATGCATTTTAAAAATGATTTTCTAATTGGCCCGTCCGAGGGAACTGACTTTTTAGGTTTTGACAATAATTCAAGAAATCTCCCGATAAACAGATATCAATATATTCCAGGGACTTTTGAAAATTATCCTTTACTTACCCAGTTAACATCTTCTTTTAATCCTATTTTACAAGCCGAAAGAAAAACAAGTAAAAATAATTTTAATTTTGGATTCACAACCGGTAATCAATTTNTNGTTGGAGATAATGACAAATTAGGCTACCAATTTTCTTTATCTTACCGAAATGAAACCTCGTTTTACAAGAACAGAATTGATAATAGACTTACTAAAGACCCAACTAACCCCTCAAATTATAATCTTCTCACAAGTAGACTAAGCACAGGTGATGAAGGAGAAAATAATATAATACTTAGTGGTCTTGCTGGATTAGTTTATAAAAGAGAAAATTCTAAATATAAATTAAACATGTTGCATATTCAAAACGGTGAATCTGTTGGGGGATTTTTTAATCAGGAAGCATCACAGGGTGGTGCTGGTGGAGGTATAGAACAGTATACCAAAGATGTTATTCAATATACTCAAAGATCTGTAACAAACTTACTTTTAAATGGCCAACATAATATAGAAAATAGTTGGGATATTGAATGGAAAGTATCGCCTACATTATCAACAGTGTTTGATAAAGATCATAGAACAACAGCATTTCAAATTACACAAGAGGGTGATGCAATTATCGCCCCTAGTTCATCTGGATATCCTCAAAGAGTATGGAGGGATTTAATAGAATTCAATATCGCTAATCAAATTAATGTTTTGAAAAAGTATACTATAAAAGATAAACCTGCAAAATTAAAATTTGGAGGTAGTATGACTTATAAAGTCAGAGATTTTGAATTAGATTATTATATTTTTACTTCTACAAATCCAGTTGTTCCAGGTGGCCAAGCTAATAACCTATTATCATCTGAAAATATTTGGACTCCAGAAACTCAATCTGGGACTCATTTAGTTTTTGGGAACCTTTATCAGTCTGCTAATTCTTATGAAGGCGAACAAAGAATTTATGCTGGATATTTTTCAAACGAATTTGAATTGTTTGAAAACTTAAAATCAGTTTTAGGTTTAAGAACAGAACTATTTCAGTCTTATTACACAGGGCAAAACCAAAGTGGAACAGAAATATTTAACAATGATATAATTATCGACAATTTTGATATATACCCCTCTGCAAACCTCATTTATAGTTTAAATGAAAACTCTAATTTGAGATCTTCATATTCAAAAACTACAGCACGTCCATCTTTTAAAGAAGCCTCAAGGGCTCAAATTTACGATGCAATTTCTGACAGGTTATTTATAGGAAATCTAGATCTTAGGCCTTCATATATTGACAATTTGGATATAAGATATGAGATTTTTGGAGACAAGGGTGATGTTATAGCATTTAGTGGTTTTTATAAAACATTCAAAGATCCGATCGAATTAACATTTTTTGCATCAGCTCCAAATCAATTAACTGCTAGAAATCTTGGATCGGCTGAAGTTTATGGTGCTGAATTTGAAATAAGGAAACCCTTAAACTTTATTTCTGATGATATTAGAAAATGGAGATTCTCACTTAACGCATCATTGATAGAATCATCACTTGAAATGTTTGAAGACGAATATAATAACAGATTAAATGCNGCAAGAGATGGAGAATCTATTTCTAGAACAAGAGATTTACAAGGTCAATCCCCCTTTCTTATCAATTCAAATATCGAATTTTTAAATGAAGAAACAGGATTTCAATATGGGCTATTTTATAATGTCCAAGGAAGAACTTTGGAGGTGGTCGGTACTGGAATTGTTCCAGATGTTTATACAATACCTTTTCACAGTCTTAATTTTAATTTGAAAAAATTTCTTGATGATGATGGTAAATCTTCAATCAGCATTAAAGCAAAAAATATTCTAAATAATAAAAAAGAAAGTGTTTATGAATCTTTTAACATCGCTGATGAAATTTGGACATCACGAATCCAAGGAACAGAAATTTCAATTGGTTACAGCTTAAAATTTTAATGCATACCATCTGTAGGTTAATATTCACATAATGTTACTTTAATTTTAGTTTACAATTTGACAAAATTCCGTTAATAAAATAAAAATATTTAGTTAATGTAAAGTTTAAAGAGTCTTTGTTCTTTTACCTAAACTAAATATTATATAATGAAAAAAATTACGCTTCTAATTGTAACTCTACTTTCTATTACATTTACATTTTCACAATCAAATCTAAAAGGTAGAGTTATTGATTCAAATGGATTTCCTCTTCCTGGAGCAACATTAATTGTTGACGGAGATAAAGGAACAGTTTCTGATTTTAACGGATTCTATAGATTTGTGAATTTAGACTCTGGTTCTATTGAAATCAAAGTATCCTACATAGGATTTGAAGGTGCTACCACATCTGTTGAACTAACGGAAAACTCAACAACTACAAAAGATTTTACATTAGAGCCATCAGCTACTGAATTAGCTGAAATTGTTGTCTCTGGGTATTCCAGTGGAATTGTTAAAGGATTAAATCAGCAAAAAGCTGATTTAAATGTTACAAATATTATTTCTGCTGACCAAGTTGGGAAATTTCCTGATGATAATGTTGGTGATGTACTAAAAAGAGTAGCTGGGGTGTCAATGCAAGGAGACCAGGGTGAAGCTAGGAATATTGTAATAAGAGGTTTCGCTTCAGCACTAAACTCTATAACACTTAACGGAGATAGAATTCCATCTGCTGAGGGCGATAACAGAAATGTTCAACTTGACCTAATTCCTTCAGCAATGATTCAAACAATAGAGGTTAACAAATCTATGACCCCTGATATGGAGGGAGATGCTATCGGAGGATCTGTTAATTTAGTAACTAGATCAAATCCAAGTACATTCAGGGCCTCTGCAACACTTTCTGCTGGTGATGAACCAATAAGATCGGATGGTTCTAATTCTAATTTTGCTTTTGTAATTGCAGATAAAATGAATGATAAACTTAGTTACTCATTTAGTTCGTCTGTACAAACTAAAAGTTATGGGTCAGATAATATTGAATTCGAATGGAATAATCCAGATGATTGGGCTGAAGAAGGCGCTATTGGTGAGCATGATATAAGAAGATATGACGTGAAGCGTACAAGAAGAAGTGTTGGGTTAAACCTTGATTATGAAATTGATGATAATAACTCTTTATTTGTTAAGACCATATATAATCACAGAGATGATTGGGAGAACAGATTTAGAGTAAGGATTGCTAATATTGATGATTGGACAGCTGATCCATCAGAAGGAGTTAGAGTTAGAAAACAAACAAAAGGGGGTATCGGAGATGATATAAATGACAACAGAAGATTAGAAGATCAAAGAGTTAGAAAAATTTCATTTGGTGGAGATCACTTGGCTGGAAACCTACAAATAGATTGGAAGATTAGCACATCAAAAGCTAGCGAAGAAAGACCAAATGAAAGATATGTTAGGTTTCAAAATAGTAGTGTTCCACTTAACTCAATTGATTTAAGTAATCCAGAGTATCCTGTATTTAACTTTTCTGGAAACGATTGGAATGATCCTGCTGAATATGGATTCAGACATTTTGAACAAGCACAAAAATATACTGAAGAAGAAAATTCAAGTGCTAAAATAAACTTTGAATTACCTTATAATGATGGAGACGATAAATTTAAGTTTGGTGCCAAGTATAAGGTAAAAGAAAAAATGAGAAATGACTTCTGGGAAGGTTTTGAAGACGGCTTCCCTTTTGATACAATGGCTGATGCTGATTATTTTAATGCTTCAATTGATGGATATGAACCAGGTGATCAATATATGCTAGGAAATTTTGCAACTGCTGAATGGTTAGGAGCACAAGACTTTTATTCTGGTGATGGAAGTGAGATCTTATTTGAGGAATTTGCTGGGGAAATTTATAGTGCTGACGAGAAAGTTGCTGCAGCGTACGCTATGGTTACAGACAGGTTAGGTGATAAGACAACTGTAGTTGTCGGTGCAAGGTTTGAGCATACAGATATAGACTATACGGGTAGGGTTTATGACGAAGATGGTGATTATAATTCGGTTGATGATATCGAAAGCATTTCCGGATCAAACTCATATTCAAATATACTTCCAAGCTTAAACTTACAACACGAGTTTAGTGATAAGTTTATTGCTAATTTGGGTTACAGCAATAGTATTGCTAGACCAAATTATTATGACTTNGTTCCTTATCAAGCGGTAGTTTCTAGTGATGAAGAAATTGCAGTAGGTAACCCTGATTTAGAAGCATCTCTATCAAATAATTTTGACCTGATGCTTGATTATTATTTTGGAGGAACAGGATTAATTTCTGTTGGAGCATTTTACAAAAATATTGATAACTGGTTATACACATTTACCACGGAAAATTATGTTTATAATGGTATTCCAGATTATGAATATGAACAAGTAAGAAATGGATCCAATGCCTCAGTTGCCGGTCTTGAATTTGGATTACAAACTAGACTACTTAAAAATTTTACATTAATGGCTAATTATACTTTTACAGACTCAAGTACTGACGGAATTGAAGGGAGAGATGATGTTCCACTTGCAGGTGCAATCGAAAATATGTACAATGCATCTTTAGCTTATGAAAGTAAGAAGTTTTTTATCAGGGCATCTGTTAACTTTGCAGGTGAAGCTTTGGATGAAATTGGAGGTGACCCGTGGGAAGATAGATACTATGATGAACAACTGTTTGTTGATTTAAATGCAACTTACAGGCTTTCAGACAAATTAAGTATTTTCGCTGAAGCAAAGAATTTAACAAATCAACCACTAAGATATTTCCAAGGTGTAAAAGAAAGAACAATGCAACTTGAATATTATAGTTACAATTGGAATGTTGGATTAAAATATGACTTTTAGTAAATGAATAGATCTACTTATATAACTACTTTTTTTATAGTATTAAGTTTAACAATATACAGTCAAGAGCCAGTGTTTACTGGCTCTTACACTGTAAAAGAGGTGATTGCAGATTTAGAAACTGAACCGGTAATAACCAATGATGACGCAGCTGATGATATTTGTATTTATGATAATTATCAATATCCTGATANTTCTTTAATTATAGCGACTGATAAAAAATATGGCTTGGTTATTTANGGATTNGACGGTAAAATAATCAATCATTACCCTTTTGGCAGGGTTAATAATGTTGATATAATTAATAAATTCAATCTAAATGGTGAATCATTCCCTTTAGTTTGTGGGTCAAACAGAACTACCAACAGTATTGAATTGTATAAACTGAACACTGAAAATAATTCTCTTGAATTAATTTTAAATAAAAATAACGCATCTGATTTGGGTGATGTCTACGGAATTACATTTTATCAAAATGAATCCGATACCTATATTTTTGTAAGTGATAAGGATTCTGGAAAAGTTGAACAGTGGAGGTTAAATCAAATTGAAAATAAGCTTTCAATCAAAAAAATTAGAACATTAAAATTTAAGACCTTAATTGAAGGACTAGTTTCAGATGAATACTACAATAAACTTTATGTAGCAGAAGAAAATAAAGGTTTATGGCAGATAAATGCTGATCCAAATATTCCAGAAGAAAGAAAAATGATATTTAGTGTGAGCAAAAAATTCAAAAAAGATTTTGAAGGTCTGGCTCTTTATGAGAAAAGTGACGGGCAAGGAAGTATTGTTGTTTCGGTTCAAGGAAGTAACGGGTATGCATTGATTGATAGAATCACATTAAAATTAAAAAGTTTTATTAAAATCGTTGACGGTCCTAAGATAGATGGTACCTCAGATACTGACGGAATTGAGGTTACTAATTTATCGACATCGAAATATAAAAAAGGAATTTTAGTAGTCCAAGATGGTTTTAATGATGATGGCTTTCAAAATTTTAAAATAATNGACTGGAATAAAATATCGAAATAATAAAAATAACTATTAGTTAAATTTCCCTTAAAAATGTATTCCCTAACTCAACATAATTTTGCATTATGGTTGAGAAAAACAAAAAGTATAGAGCTGTTGATATTATTGTTATCTCGGATGTACATCTGGGATCTATTGGATCTAAGGCCAAAGAACTATATTTCTACCTAAAAAGTGTTAAGCCTAGAATGTTGATAATGAATGGGGACATCATTGATATGTGGCAATTCAAAAAAAAATACTGGGATATATATCACACTAAACTTATAAGATTAATCCTAAAATGGATATCAAAAGGGGTAAAAGTTCATTATATAACTGGAAATCACGATGAGGAATTAAGAAGGCTTGTTGGATTTAAAATGTCAGGCCTTGAAATATCAAATAAGTTAGTGTTAGATCTTAATGGTAAAAAAACCTGGTTTTTTCATGGTGATATATTTGATGTCACCATGCAATACTCAAAGTGGTTGACACGTCTTGGTGGTTACGGATATGACATACTAATTCNGATAAATNTGGTAATGAATAAAATATTATTTCTGATTAAAAAGGAAAAATATTCATTTTCAAAAAAAATAAAAGGTAAAATTAAATTAGCAGTAAAATTTATAAATCAATTTGAAAATACAATTGTTGATATTGCTAGTGACAATAATTATGACTCAGTTGTTTGTGGACATATTCATGAACCATGTATTAAGGAATTTAAATCAAAAGGTAAAAATGTAAAATATTTAAATTCAGGAGATTGGGTTGAAAATTTAACATCATTAGAGTTTAAAAAAAATAAATGGAGTTTATATAGGTTTGAATACAGTGAATTTGATTTTAAGGAAGAAAATAGACCAATAAACGAGNTTTTTNATGAAATTCTTCAAGATTATAATTTACTCAAATAATGAAAGTGTTATATGCAATACAAGGAACAGGAAATGGTCATATTTCTCGTGCAAATGAGATAATACCAATTCTTGAAAGAAGGGTAAATTTAGATATTTTAGTAAGCGGTAAAAACTCAACTTTGAAGCTTAANTATCCGGTTAAATACAATTTTGACGGTATTAGTTTTGCATTTGGTAAAAAGGGAGGGATTGATTTTTGGAAGTCTTTAGTAAACCTAAAACTAATACAATTTATTAGAGATATAAGATCGTTAAATGTATACAATTATGACTTGATAATTTCAGATTTTGAACCAATTTCTTCATGGGCTTGTAAATTATATGGAAAAGAATGTATTGGTTTAAGTAATCAATTTGCAATGTTAAGTCCAGAAACACCAAAGCTTACAAATTACAATTATTTACATAGGCTATTTTTAAAATATTATTGCCCTGTAAGCATTGGCTATGGTATTCATTATCAGAGTTTAGGGGGAAAAATTTTTTCACCAATTATAAAAAAAAGATTATTAAAAATTAGACCTGAAAAATTATCTCACTACACTGTTTATCTTCCCTCGTACTCAGTAAAAAGGATAACCCAAAAATTAAAGGATATAAAAAATATAAATTTTCATGTTTTTACTAAAGAGGTATCAAGATCAAAAACTTATGGAAACTTTATTTTTAAACCTATAAGCCAAAATTTATTTATTAAAAGTATTTCGACCTGTGAGGGTGTAATCTGTAATGCTGGATTTGAGACCACTTCAGAGGCTATTTTTCTCAAAAAGAAGTTATTAGTTATACCGATGAAAAATCAATTTGAGCAAAAGTATAATGCTTTTTGTCTAAAAAAAATGGGATATGAATCAATAAAAAAATTAGATTCCAAGAAGATTTCTAAATGGATTAAGAGTAAAAATCAAATCTTAGTAGATTTTAATCAAGAAACAAGAGATATAGTTGACAGAATTTTAATTGATTATATAAAAAGACTTCCCAGANTACCNATTCTANCAAANCTAAAAACAGGNGGTTGNAACTATNCNGATTAATTAAANATTACTTAATNNTTTGTTCACAGAACTAAATNAATTANAAACTAATTTTATANATANATTTTAATTAGTTTTTAGTCCACACTTATTAATCAAGAAAAAAAAGACTGCTTTATNGGCAGTCTTTTTCCTTTGTANTAATANACCAATAAAANNATTAATCTAATCCAGCAATATCATTGCTGTANNTATTTTCNACAGANATAATCTTNGAATTAATATANTCNACAGCTTGAGTCTTNTCNGANANTGTNAAATACCANNTTCCNTCTTTTAANCCNTTTTTGTANTTACCNACACATAATTTTTTNCCATTCATATTNTAAGCNGTCCACTNTCCATGCGGAAGACCGTTAGTATTGAAAGAGCCGGTCTGTTGCACAGAACCATCTTCATAGAAATATGTTACATCGATTAAATCAGTGAACTCATTATATTCGATTAATTTATTTTCATTTTGAGCTACAGTAGATTGAGAGTAACAAAAGAAAAATAACAATGTAAATAAGAGATAAATATTTTTCATAACAATATGTTTAATAACATTATATTAACAAATATAATTATTTGTTTACATTTTTCAAACATTTACATAACATTAAGTTAACATTACTTCTTTAAATAATTGATTATCAATATTTTATATATATTCAAAATATGTAAAAATCAATCAAAAACAGAGGAATTCTTAACATTTAGCTAATGATAAAAGCAATAATAAAT
>FUFK010070739.1_pt1 | contig 10177 bp, 8 predicted proteins | sample 1021851 | NCBI WGS metagenome assembly FUFK01 (sample SAMEA51879418, study PRJEB19060) | metagenome
TACCTAAAACAATTTATTTAAAATCAAATACATTAGTGTCTAGAATTAAAAAAAGAATTAGTAAAGATTGGCAACCTAGATCGGATAAGGGTCAGGTTAAAAATACAAATTTTGAAAGCATAGATTTAAGAAAAGGTCAGTGGTTAATTTTAGGAAGGACAAATTANTATATCAACAACATCGCAGAAGAGTTGAAAAATAAAGGTTTTTTATTTGAAAAAAATAATTATCTCTCTATAGCCTCTGATGTTGTGGTGGCGTATCGTGGTTGGATAGCTTTACAAAAAGGTCAACAACTTTCATATCAAAGTGTAAAGACAATGTATCAATACATTTCTTTAGGATCAGAGGGAGTGTCCCGTGGCAAAAAAGGTTTACCTGGGGCGGATCAAGAGGGCAATTTTTCTTATGAAACATTATCAAAAGAGTGGGGACTAAATATTTCTTTGAGCACACCTTGGGAGGTAGCTTTAAGTAGAATAAAAGAATACGACAGAATATATATTAAACAAATACTAAATAGCGGGCATGATTTAGATGAAAAAGTTAATATAAAATTATCTACGATTCATGGTGCAAAAGGCGGAGAGAGTCAGAATGTTGTGGTATTTTCTGATATCTCTAAAAGAATTAATGATAACATGTGGGCGAACAGAGATGACGAAAGAAGAGTTTTTTATGTTGCAATGACTAGAGCAAAAGAAAATTTATATATTGTCCCCTCAACTTCTCCTTATGAATATGAGGAGATACTTAGATGATATTTGAGCAACAAATGGATTTGTTAAAAAAAGAAAACAAACCAGAATGGACAAGACCTAACTTCCCTGACACTACAAATATTGAGCAAGTGGCAATAGATTTAGAAACATATGATCCGCAGATTAAAACTCTTGGCGGTGGGTGGGCCACAAAAAAAGGATTTGTTGTTGGTATAGCTATTTCTTTTGATGGTTTTGATGGGTATTTTCCTGTGCGTCACGAAAGAGGTGGTAATTTTTCTGAAGAGGATGTTAAGAAATGGCTAAAAAAATTATTTAAACAAGACCCAATTATCATTTGCCATAACGCAGTTTATGATTTGGGTTGGCTTAGGCGTTGGGGGATTGAGTGTAATGTTACAAAAATATACGACACACTTATTGCAGCACCTTTAGTTGATGAAAATAGATTTAGTTATAGTTTAAATAATTTATCCAAAGATTATTTGGGGGAGAGAAAGCAAGGAAACATATTAGAAGACTTTGGAAAAGAGCATGGCTTCAAAGCAATAGAGAATATGCATCTAGTCCCTGTGGAATATGCAGGAATTTATGCGGAGCAAGATACTAGATTAACATTAAAACTTTGGGAGTTTTTAAGAGTTGAAATACAAAAGCAAGGGCTTACTGACATATTTAATTTAGAAACTGAACTACTTAGATTATTGTTAGAGATGAGATGGAGAGGGGTCCGTGTTGATTTAGAAAGGGCAGAAAAGACAAAAAAGTTTTTTAAAACAGAAGAGGAAAAAATTTATTCTAATATTAAAAAAGAAACATCAATAGATATTGGTAGCTCAGATATTTATGCGGCAGCGTCTTTGCAAAAAGTATTTGATAAACTTGGAGAGAAATACGAACTTACAGAAAAAAATAAACAAGCAAAAATTAGTAATACTTTGATGAAAGAAAGTGACAATCCTTTGATTCAATCAATATCTGTCGCTAGAGAATATAATAAAGCTCACACCACATTTATTGATTCGATATTAAAACATAATGTTGATGGTAGGATTCACGCTGAGATCAATCAACTCAAGGGGGAGTTTGGAGGCACGGTTAGTGGGCGGTTGTCCATGAATAATCCAAACTTACAACAGGTTCCTTCTCGCAACGAAATCATAGGCCCTAAGATACGATCTTTGTTTTTACCTGAAAAGGGGGAAAAGTGGGCATCTTTAGACTATTCTCAACAAGAGCCTAGATTGCTCGTACATTATGCCAAAAAACACGATTTAGAGGGCGCTGAGACCCTAATTAGGTTCTTTCATGAAGGAAAGGACTTCCATCAAGTAACCGCTGATATGGCTCAAATATCAAGGAAAGAAGCTAAAACGATAGGTCTAGGGCTTATGTATGGTATGGGAATTGCAAAACTAGCAGATTCACTAGATATTAACCAAGAGCAAGCCAAGGCTTTGAAGAAAAAATACAATGATAATGTTCATTTTTTAAACAATATAATTATTAAGGCCACTCGATACACAGAACAGAATGGCTACATCAACACCCTGCTCGGCAGAAGATGTCGATTTGATCTTTGGGAAAACAAAGACTTTCACGACAAAAGAATGATGAGTCATGAAAACGCCAAGAAAACTTGGGCGTGGAATGAAATGAAAAGAGCGGGTACCTATCGTGCATTGAATAGGTTAATACAAGGTTCAGCAGCAGATCAAACCAAGAAAGCCATGGTGGATCTGTGGAAAAATGTAGGGATAGTTCCTATGATTCAAATACATGACGAACTCAATGTCTCAATAGCCAATGAGACCCAGGTAAAAGAGATTAAAGAGATAATGGAGTCTGCTGTTGAACTACATGTGCCCGTTAAGTGCGAGGCTAAAATCGGTAAAAACTGGGGAGAAATAAAATGAGAATATCTTACGACAACGGTAAATTAAATTTATCTTTAACTAACGAAGAAGTAGATCATATTAGTAGCAATAAAGGTAGAGCTGTACCAATGGACATTAGTTGGTTAAAAGTTCTACACGAAGACATATCTAAATGTGTCCTAGCTCATTGGTCAAGAGTTGAGGTATGGGATGCATTAGAGTCACATCAGAAAACTGTTAATAGCATATCTAAAAGTAAAAAATAAGCGTATGTTCTCTATCGAATAGGAGAACATTATGATTGAATTACTTAAAAAATTAACAAACTTTATAACACTTGAGCATGACTCAGATAAGGCATTAAAAGAATTTTTAAAAGCCGAATATAAAAAAGATTGGCAAGCTGCTTATGTTTGGTATCTTGAAGAGGGAACTTTACCTAATTTCCCTAGAAGATCTATTTAGTTTCTGTGGTGTAGCGTTTGCCATTCCAAGTGAATTGTTTTGCACCTTTCTTTTTAAAGTGCCTAAACGCTTCCCCAAAAGAAACACCGCCTTTTGATTTACCAACATTATAGTTTTTAGTATCTGCTCTCTTTTTAATATTTGAACCNGGAGACGCTCTTGTTGGTCTATTTTTTTTAGTAAAGTCAGCAAGATTTTTTTCTTTCATTTTTTTAAATTTAGATGCTGCTTCTTTTCTTTCACCTCTTGTGATTTCTCTTAATCTAGAGGTTTTACCTACTATGTCTGAGTCCTTTTCTACTTTTTTGGGGACTCTAAATTGTCTATGTTTTAATACTTGTCTTGCCATCTTATACTCCTTATGTGTTAGCTACTATTTCTGCTAGCGACTCACAGCGTTTCGGTGTCTGTGAATGCCACCTAGAATCTTTCATTTCTTCAGCGGCTTTTTTCCAATCTTTGACACGCATCGCTTTCCACATTTTTTTAAATTTAGATACGCCTGTGGTGCCTAATTGAAAAACCATTTCTAGTATGACCTCGCTCACATTCTGTGGCAAGTCATGACCAATATTATCTTCTATTAACATATCAGCTCCTGCCGCTGCTCTGTTTAAATCCATTTCAAATATTTCCATGATTTCATCCATAGGTATTTCTACTCCTTCGGCAAATCTTTCCATTTCATGTGGTTGCACGAGGTGGCCGATACCCACAGTTTTTTTGCCCAATGTGTCGAGATAAACGGATGTCCTCAGGCCCTCATGGTCCTGTACCCGTGCCTTCAATGCGTCTGTAATTTTAATCATAATTATATATCTCCTTTATTGTCGTAAATTAATTCCGAATATATCTTCGGTTTCCGAGGGAGTCATTACTCCACTGTTAAACATTGTATTATTATTCTGCATATTTTGATTTATTAAATTTTGTATTCTGTCTTCAGGGCTTACATAGTCTGTCACAATTTCAAATTGTGGTTGGTTCATTTGATTAGATGTTTGATTAAAAAAAGGTTCACTAAAAATTTCATTTGCTTTTTGTTCTTGTTCTATAAATTGTTCATCAGTAATAGGTGTGGCCTCTCCATCTTTAATTTGAATATTATTTGTTTGAGAATCCACTAGGGTAGGAAGTCCTGCGCCTGCCTGATATCCACTTCCAGGCATTCTTAAAAATCTATTGTCAAATACTGTTGGAGATGTAATTCCTGTGGCAGGTGTTCTTCTGAAAGAATCATCAAATACTGTNGGAGATGTAATTCCTGTGGCAGGTGTTCTTCTGAAAGAATCATCTTGATCGACAACAGTCGTTACTCTATCCATATTTTCTTTTATTAAGTTTGCTTTATCCAACTCACTCATTTGAAATGCTTCTATGTCTTTAATTCCTTGCACTCTCGGATGAGTTGACATTCGAGAATATTTATTAGGATCTTTTAATATCTCTTGTTCGACATCAGTTAATTTATTAAATCCGTCTACTAACGCATTCTTTGCCTTTGTGGCGTTGCTAGTAAATTGATCATATAAACCTTTTGCAATTCCAAGGAGTCCAAAGTTTCCAGACTGAATCCTGTCTCCTACACCCTTTGCAATACTTCCAATTCCAAAAGCAATATCGCTCCCTATTTCTCCAAATGTGGGTCCAAACTCTCTAGCAAGTCTCATCTCCTCTTGCGCTAAAGTACGAGGAGCATCTGCTGTCATTTGTAAAAGATTAGATGAGCCTTGCACGGGCTTGGTAAATTGATTTTTAAATGATACTAACTGATCTGCCTGTTGCATTCGGCGAAGCGCCCTATCGTCTGAGACATCAGGTCTGTCAGGAAAAAACTCTTTTCTAGCTCTAGCAATATCTAAGGCTTTAGCAATGTCTGCTTTGCTTGTTTTTATATTTGCCGGTCTTCTACGTGGAGGTGCCATTAGATAGTTCCTTGTCTTTCCGCTATTGCTTCAGTTGTATCCATGTCAGTTATAATAGCCTTCTTTGTTGTACTATCAAGGTTTGTTATAGGTTTTTGCCCTTGTCCAGTGATAGTGGTTCCTGCACCAACATTTGTATCCCTTGCCTCTGGTGGCACAAAAGCAGGAGCTTGAGGCTCTTGTTCAAATAGTGACTGAGGAACGTCTAGTTCAATGTCTAAGTTTTCAGTTATATTTTTACCTATGTTGTTTTTTAAGAAAGTTTGAATATATGGTAAAGCCTCAAATATTGTAGGATCAACTTTCCTACCTAAGTTTTCCTCTAACTCCATGTAGTTTTGAATAAACTTTTCTATCGTTCCTNTAGTAGGNACNTGAGGTATATATTTACCTGNNTCCAANAAGNCTCGATCTGNTTTTGTTATTCTTTCATATTGTGCTANNNAACTCNGCTTTATTTACNTTTAAAGTTTTTAAAGCNTCAACATCTTGATAAAAGTTTTTATANATTTCAAATCTTCTAAGTTCCGAACCTATATATTGTTCTATAATCTCTCCTGCGGTAATCTCTCCACCTCGTAGTACATCCGTTGTAAAGGTTCTTTGAGACTTACCTTTTAAATCTTTAAATTCAGTAAATATAAAAGGAGCCGCTCTGTCTGGGTCAGATTTTTGTTGCCTAAATCCAAATATACCATAAGCCTCATCTTTTAAATCAAATGTTCTNCCTCTTTTATCTGCTTTATTTCTTTTTGCTTGAGCTATTCTAGTTCCTGCTTTGTACGAACCAGGTATAAAAGGATCAAGAATGTGCATGGTTCCTTTAAAAAGTTTTTCACCGACAGGATCCTCTGGATTCCATACGGGCCTACCACTAGGATCTCTCCCTCTTCTTACAGTTAAGTCTATGAAAGCCTCCGCAAAAATAGACTCGGAAACAAAAGGTGCCGCTAGTTCTGCCATAGATTTTACACCTGCATCAAATAAAGATTTATTAATTGACTCTTCTGTGGCTTCTCCTTTTGACACCTCATTAAACATAGTGGTGACAGGGCGAACTAGTTGATCGTATGGAAAGATATAACTTAAATCGGCGTATTCTAGTTGTCCGTTTTTNTCTCTGCCTGTTGCCATCAATAAACCATTCTCTGACCAAGAGGGAACAATACGACGAAGAGCAGTCATCTCATCCTCTGTTGCTTGATAAAGTTGATTGCCTAATTCTATTAATCCTGCGGGTACGACAGTAGCAGTNGTCAATGTACCTGCTAGTCTTCTTAATCCTGTTCCTCTAAATCCTGCGGTTGTGGCCTCTCTTGCCCCTCTTTGAATAGTATTGAATCCTGTTCTAATTATCTCAGCAGGGAAAGCAACAAATGTGCCAAGGGGTAGCCTTCTTAAATTTTTAATAAACTGTCCCACATACTCGTAGTTAGGTATTTGATTTTTAGTTATTTCTGCTGCCATGTTATCAATAAAAGTATCTGTTAGTTCGTTTTCAGGAACTGATTTAGATAAACCTAAATCTCTATATGCATTTTGACCATCTCTTTTGTAAACATTTTTTCTAAATAAAGGATCATCAAGAATATCGAAAGTGCCATCTGCTCTTGGAGTTCCTATTTTTCTACCAACAAGTTTTTCCATGTCTTTAACAAATTTAGGATCNNNTAATTTTNCAGGNNTGAATTTAAGTCCCTGTAAATTTTTTCTAAAAGAACTTCTTTCTGCTTCGAAATTATAACCTTTCCAAACATTATCCTCCCACATATATGCATCTCTAAATTTTTTACCCACTTTATTTACCATGGAACCTATGGTTTTTCCTAAAAATCCTGAATAGTTTTTATTAGTTAAATCAGTTCCTGTTTCTCTAGCAAGTCTTGCAGTTTCAATTCCTGTAACACTAGTGCCTCTAACTCCTAATCTTGTTCTATCTATTTTTCTTTTAACTGCTGCCGCTGAAGTGGGGTTGGTTAAATCTAAAAAAGCCTCCTTAAATAATCTTCCTGTTTGCACAGGGTTTTGAAATAAAATATTACCATTCATTGTTGTAAACATAGCAGCAGACACAAAGTTACGCACATGCGTGAAAGGAGAGAAGATTGTTTTGGCTTGGTTAGAAAAACTTTTAGGATACAAAATCATATACTTGTAAAGATTGTTGTACCAATTATCTTGTAAAGCCAACCCTTGATCATTAAGAGCTTCTGCCACTTCTTTAAATGTAAACTTACCGTCTAACGGAGTCTTTAAAGGACCACTAGTTTTAATTTCAACTAATCTTTTTTGAGGGTCTATGCCTAATCTTTTTCCTATAGCTGTTAATTCACTTTTATCAAAAAATACTGTGTTTTGTCCTTTTGTATTTTTGTTGGCTCTTAATAAATTTTCAAAAGAATCATACTTGGCTATAAACTCTGCTTGTTTCGATAGCGTATTTGCTACATTAAAAAAAGGATCAGTTATCTCACCGTATAGCGCTCTTAGTTCGGGTGGGAGTTTTCTGCTNTTTAAAATATTTTCACTTAAATCTAGTCCCTCTTTAGTTAATTCTTTGGCTAAATTTTTATCAACAGTTGCAACGCCCTCCACGTTTCGTCCTGCTTGATTAATAATATAATTAACAATATCAGAGGCCTGATCTCTAATATCATTTAAACTTTTAGGATTATTAGCAAGTTCTTCTGCTCTTTTTTTAACAAGCTCNTCGTANTGTTTGCTAGTTATTTTACCTGACTTTAAATCTNTNAATAANGCNACTTTTACNTNATCTGTNTTNGCTAACTTTTTAGCTCTAACTTTTAATAATTTATTAACAAAGAAATTTTCTGCTTCTAGTATAGCGTCCTCTCCTGGTTCATACTTTGACAAACCATTAGCCAATGCTCCACCAGGTTTGTTTTGAACCAACTGATATTGCTTTGTTAGATAAGAGCCATAGTTTGCTTGAGTTGCTTTTAATAATCTTTCTGCTTCTTTTTTTGCTGCAGTTGCGTCCGTTTTAGCCTGAGTGCTTGCGGTTCCTGATAATACTGCATCTGCCTCGTCTATTCTTTTTTGAGCAAGCTCTGCTATTTTATNNGAAAACACATCTATTTGNTTTCTAGCNACATANANATCTTTATCTAATCTTTCCACTAAATCTTTTTTTATTTTATTATCNTTTAAAAANTTATTAAGTGCTGNATCTGCAGCTTTTTGNTTGTCTGTTTTTANTGTGTAAGCAAAAGTGNTAGANNCNCNATCAAANNNTNNTTTNGNNCCATANNTTTCTAANTTATCACNNATAAGTTTTTTTAATTGTTCATACTTAGGGCCATTCAACCTTCTCATGACACCACCACCTTTTAAACTTTTAGCGATATCCTCAGCGGTATTTTGTAGTATTAGAGAGGTATCGGTTGCAATGTCTCTAAAGGCTTCAATAGAATCTATGGCAGACCTTTGTTCAGCAAAAAATCTTTTGCTAACGGGTCCGTTTGGTGTGAACTGATTGGCGATTTTACCAAATACTCTTTCAATAGGGTCGGCACTAAAAGCGGCTTTACCCCCCGATCTAGCGGCAGTAGCGATTCCCGTAAAGATACCTGTCAAGGCTCCTCCCAAAAGTCCCGCTTCTATACCAAACTTTGCTCTGTTCAAAATTCTTCTAGTGGCATCTGATCTTCCAGGTTCTCGTGCTTCTTTGTCTGTTCTCAGCGCAGAACTACCTGTAAGTTCTTCTATGAAATCTCCTGACAATGTGTCTAAGTCTTGCTGATACGCTGCAGTTTCACCCACAGTTGCACCTGCTAAACCTGAACTACCAATTAAAAACTTTTCTCTTCTAGTTTGTTTTCTTTTTAAAAAAGCCTCTTGTCTTTTTTNACTAGATAAAGACTTTNNTTTTTTTAATGAAATATGTTTTCCTTTTNTTNTNCNNGNTAANGCNTTNTGTGCNAANTTNGCNCCTANCTTNTAACCTGCAACACTAGGCACACCAAATTGAGTTAGNCCCTCTACAATCTTACCTGTTAAAGTTTTCTCAGCGACCTCCTCGAAAGGATTCATCTTGTCAAAAAAATCTTCAACCGCATCTGCGGTTTGAGTGTCAAATCCTAAATCAATTAATTCTGCNCCTAANGANACNAANCCCTCTGGTATTTTTATAACACCNGATACTAAACCTGCGCCTCCACTNAGAGACGCATCNCCAATAGATCTAAAAAATCCTTTGTCCTCTTTTTTCTCTTTTTCATCTTCTACAATACCTGAAAAGTCTAAAGAGTCTTTCTTACCTTTATCTTCTGGTAAGATGCCTGAAAAATCTAACTCAGCCATGGCGTTCTCACTTTACGTTACTAACGTCGTGGCCTCTTTGCTCTAGTGAACTGATTACCTGATCTCTTGTGGCACCTTCATTTTGTTGCAGCGCTCGCTCCACCATATTTTCAGTAATAACCACGGGAACAAATTCTTCACCCGTTGTCTCAGTTGTTGTCTCTGCACCTGTGGATCTATCTACTAATATTTCTGATCGTGCATAGAGTTGATCGTCAGTCATACCTATATTTAACGGATCGTCTCTAAGAAGTTCAAATACGCCTAATATTTTGTCTCCTCTTGACTCTCCTCCACTTAATCCTCTAGCCATTCGTATTGCAGTTTCTTTATCAAAATCAGGCCCTAACTCTTTTATTATTCTTGCATAGTTCTTTTCAAAATTAGTGAGTGTGTCAGGATCATCTTTAGCGAGTAATGTGAGTTCTCTTCTAAGCTCTGCATCTGCTTCTGTGGCTATGTCTTTTTCTGTTGCCTCTAGTGCTAATAGTTTTACTGCTCTATCGTCTTCGTAGGCTTTCTTACCTAATTCAGCAAAGGCTTCCAATGGATCTTTTGCAGACTTAGCAACTTTATCTAAAAAGTTTGATCCTTGAGCGGATGCTAAATTTAAACCAAACTGCGCTAATTGCAAGAATCCCTGTCTTCTAATCATCTCTTTCGGATTGCCTAATAACTTTTTATATAATTCAGACTTTTCAAAATACTTTTCTTTTAACTTTTCAAAGTCAGAAACTTTTTCTTCTTCATCGCCTATGTTCTTATCAATATCGCTTGATCTATCTATTGTATCTGAACCTTCCTTAGCAGGTTTTCTTAAAAAATCATCCTTCTTTTCCTCTTCTTCTTTTTTCTTTTTCTCTTC
>FUFK010039786.1_pt1 | contig 10176 bp, 8 predicted proteins | sample 1021851 | NCBI WGS metagenome assembly FUFK01 (sample SAMEA51879418, study PRJEB19060) | metagenome
TTTCCAAAAGTATTAAATGACATTATTTTAATATATAAATTATTTTTTTAAATTTATGAACGAAAAAAACTCACTTGGACTAAATCTTTGCTTTAAAGAACATAATAACCCAATAAAACTTTTTGAAGACTGGTTCAATAAAGCAAAAAAAACAGAAATTAATGATCCAAACGCATTTGCAGTTGGAACTTTAAATAAAAATGGGTTTCCAACAGTTAGAATGGTGCTTCTTAAAGATTTTGATAAAAATGGATTCGTTTTTTATANAANNNTNAANNGTGATAAAAGCAANGCNATCANAAATNCCTCAAAAATTTCNATGTGNTTNCANTGGAAAAGTTTNCAAAGNCAAATNAGAATAATTGGTNTTGCNTCNAANGTANCAAAAAAAGAAGCTGATGNNTATTATAATTCAAGAGCNTATGGAAGTAGAATNGGTGCNTGGGCCTCAAAGCAAAGTTCTATTTTAAAAGAAAGACAAGATTTATATAAGTCCATTGAGGAATTTAAGAAAAAATATCCAAATAAAAATAATATACCACGTCCTGAACATTGGTCTGGTTGGAGAATTAAACCAAAGGAAATTGAATTTTGGCTAGATGGACAGAATCGAATTCATGAAAGATTAAAATATATTAGATTACCCAAAAAATGGAAAAAAGTATTATTAAGTCCTTANAAATTTCTTTCAATACTAAAAGAAGTTAAGTTTTTTAATATATTTTTTTCTTCAGACTCTTCAAATACACTTAAAGAATTAGAAGCTAAATTAATATAATGTTCTGCTTTTTTATAACACTCATTAATAATATTATTTTTTTTTATTAGATCTAGGACATGTTCTAAATCTTGCTTTTCACGAATATCTTTTTCAAAAAAAGATTTTAATTTTTCTTTTTCAAATTTATCAACTTTTTGATAAAGNAAAATTANAGGCAAAGTNACTTTACCCTCATAAAAGTCATTNCCAATATTTTTTCCAAATAATTTTAATTCAGAATTGTAGTCTAATGTGTCATCTGCTATTTGAAATGTAAGTCCTAAGTTTTTTCCATAAAATTCCAAAGCATTTTTGTATTTAAAATCTTTTTCAGCAATAATTGCGCCAACTTTAGTAGCCGCTGCAAATAAAGAAGCTGTTTTTGATGAAATAATATTTAGATATGTTTCCTCCAAGATATCTATTTCTTTATTGTGTTGCAACTGAAGAACTTCACCTTGGGCAATTTCAGATGATGTAGTTGCTAAAAGTTTTAATAGTTCTAAATTCCCGTCCTCTACCATCATTTCAAAACATTTACTAAGTAAATAATCACCTACCAAAATTGATGAATGATTTCCCCAAATTGTATTNAGTGTTTTTTTACCTCGTCTAATGTCAGCACTATCTATTACATCNTCATGCATTAAAGTAGCNGCATGTATAAGTTCTACACAAGCGGCAAGATTTACATCTCTTAATCCTTTTTGATATTCACAAATTTTAGCACATTGCAAGGTTAAGAGTGCTCTTAGTCTTTTTCCACCAGTTTTTAAATGATACTTGGTCATCTTTTGAACCAATTCAACTTTACTTGCTAGTCTAGAATTGATTTTTTCTTCAACTAGAATCAGTTTATCATCGACTGAATTTTTTAAATCTGCATATGAATTATTAATTTGTTTTTTTAGCTGTATTACAGTTCCCATTAATTAAAACTATTATATCCAATTTATTAATATACTTATCAATTGACGCACCTTATTCTTTAATTATAACTAGGGTTTATAATATATTTAAAAAACTTATAACAATTCTAATGTTCTCATTTTTTAAAAAAAAAAAGATAATAAGTCACCTCAAATTATCAGGGGTTATAGGAAATGTCGGAAGGTTCAGGCAAGGAATAGAATATTCAAGTGAAGAAGAAATTATAAAAAAGGCTTTTTCAGTAAAGAAAGCATTGGCCGTTGCAATTACAATTAATTCACCTGGTGGATCCCCAGTACAATCACATTTAATATGTAAATTAATTAAAGAACAATCTAAGAAAACAAAAAAGAAAGTAATTATTTTTGCTGAGGATGTGGCAGCATCTGGAGGATATCTTATTGCATGTGCTGGTGATGAAATTTATGCTAACTCAAGCTCAATTATAGGATCTATAGGAGTTATTTCTGCTTCATTTGGTTTTAAGAATTTAATTGAAAAAATTGGGATTGAAAGAAGAGTTTACACCGCTGGAAAAAATAAAAGCACTTTAGATCCTTTTTTGGATGAAAAAGAAGAAGATATTAATCGTTTAAAAAATATCCAATTAGAAATTCATCAAGATTTTATAGATGTTGTTGAAGAAAGCAGAAAAGAAAAACTAAACAAAAACTCTGGTATTGAACTTTTCTCTGGAGAATTTTGGGCAGGAAAAAAAGCAAAAGAATTAGGGCTCATCGATGGAATAGGAAATGCAGATCAAATATTAAGAGAGAAATACGGAGATGATTTAGAAATTAAGAAATTTGGAAAAAGTAAAGGATGGTTATCAAAAAAGCTAGCATCTTCTGAAAGTTATACTGATAAAGTAATTAGTGTATTAGAAGAAAGATCAATCTGGCAGAGGTATGGTCTCTAAAATAAAAAAAAAAACTTTATCTTTTCAAGATACAATCTTTAACTTACAAAAGTACTGGTCTAAAAAAGGTTGTGTAATATTACAACCGTACGATCTAGAAGTCGGTGCTGGGACATTCCATCCAGCAACCACCTTAAGATCGCTTGGCCCAAAACCATGGAAAACTGCATATGTTCAACCATCACGTCGCCCGACTGATGGAAGATATGGAGATAACCCTAATAGATTGCAACATTACTATCAATTCCAAGTTTTAATTAAACCTTCACCAAAAGAAATAAAAAAGATGTATTTAAATAGCTTGTCATCAATAGGNATTAATCATGAGGAACACGATATAAGGTTTGTTGAAGATGACTGGGAAAGNCCNACATTAGGAGCGGCAGGTCTTGGATGGGAAGTTTGGTGTGATGGNATGGAANTTACACAATTTACCTATTTCCAACAAATGGCAGGAGTTGAATGTAAACCTGTATCTGTTGAAATTACATATGGATTAGAGAGATTGTGCATGTTTATTCAAAACAAAAAAAGTGTTTTTGACTTAATTTGGAATGATGAAGGAATTACTTACAAAGATGTTTTTCATCAGTCAGAGAAAGAATTTTCAGCATATAATTTTGAATATGCCAATACTGATAATTTATTTAAAATATTTGAAATGCTTGAAGAAGAAACAAAATTATTAGTTGAAAAAAAGATTTCTCTTCCAGCTTATGATCAATGTTTAAAATGTAGTCATGTCTTCAATATTTTAGATGCAAGAGGGGTGATTAGTGTAGCACAAAGGGCTGAATATATAGCAAGAATAAGAGAACTAACTAAATCAATTGGGAAAGTTTGGATTGAAAGCCAAAGTTAATGTCAGAATTATTTGTAGAGCTATTTAGTGAGGAAATTCCTGCAAGNCTTCAAATAAACGCAAGGAATGAATTAAAAAAAAATATTAAAAATTTTTTTATTGATAACCAAATCAAATTCAATGAAAATTTCAATGTTTATTCAACACCAAATAGATTAGTTCTACATGTTGATAAAATCCCTAATGAAATCAAATTAAGCTCAGAGGAAATTAAAGGCCCAAATGTTAATGCTCCTGAAAAAGCATTAGAGGGATTTATTAGATCAAACAATACAAAATTAGAAAAAATCTTTAAAAAAAATACTGAGAAAGGTGAATTTTATTTTTTTAATAAAGAGTCTAGAAAAATAAAAGTTTCAGATTTACTAGAAAAAAATTTAAGTGAAATCTTAAAAAAGATTACTTGGAATAAATCAATGAAATGGGCAAATTATGATCTTTATTGGGGAAGACCTCTTAAATCTATTTTAGCAATATTTAATAAAAAACCTCTAAATTTTGATTTTAACCACATAAATAGCTCNAACAAAACTTTTANAGATAAATCACTAGAAGAAGGNNTNNANATTTTTAACGACTTTNATTCGTATNTAAAATTTTTTAAACAAAAAGGTATTTTAATTGATCAAGATTTAAGAAAAAAAATAATACAGAATAAGATTAATGAAATAATTAATAAAAAAAATTTAAAAATCGNACAGAATGANAGGCTTATAGATGAAATAGTAAATATAGTTGAAAAACCAGCAGTAATTNTTTGTGATTTTGACAAAAAATTTTTGAATGTACCTAGTGAAATATTGATTACGACTATGCAGAGTCATCAAAAATATTTACCAACTTTTGATAAAAAAAATAATCTTACAAATAATTTTTTTGTNGTTTCAGANATAAAAGANATTAANGGGTTTGTTAAATTAGGAAATGAGAGNGTGATTGANGCAAGATTANGTGATGCTGAGTTTTTTTGGGAAAAAAATAAAACTCAAAATTTAGTTAAACAAGTAGATAANTTAAAAAANATAAATTATTTTAAAGGNTTAGGATCCTANTTTGACAAAATTCANCGNATGAGAAAGTTNTCATCATTNATTTCTGATGATTTTTTAATTAGTAAAGATAAAATTGAAATAGCTTCATCAATTTGTAAAGTTGATTTAATGTCNGATCTTGTTGGAGAGTTTCCAGAACTCCAAGGNATTGTTGGNGGTCANTTTGCAANGTTNCAAGGGTTTGATAAAGAAGTTTGTCTTGCTGTATCTGAACAATATTTGCCTAACGGGATGGAAAGCAAATTACCAAAAAAAATGTACAGTNTTGCTTTATCTTTAAGTGATAAACTAGACTCATTAGTNGGTTTTTTTGGAATTAATCTGAAACCTACTAGTTCAAAAGACCCATATGCCATAAGAAGAATGGCTATAAGTCTTGTCAGATTAATTGTTGAAAATGAAATAAAAATAAAACTAAAAGATTTAATTGTTTACACCTGTTCAGTATATAGAGATCAGGGCTATGAATTTGATATTAAGAAGATACAAAACGAATTAAGTGATTTTATAATTGAAAGATTAAAAAATTATTTAAAAGAAAAAAAAATAAGACAAGATATAATTGAAAGCTCAACATTTTTGCTTGGATTNGATGATNTATTAAAGGCTTATAAAAAATCTTTATGTTTAAATAAAAATATTAAAAAAGAAATCGGTTTTGAAACTATTGCAGTATACAAAAGATCTTCAAATATATTAAATACTGAAGAAAAAATNTCTANTGAANCNCTTGGTTTTGCAGATCCAGGNTTATTTAAAAATGATTATGAGAAAAAATTATATAAAAAAATAAATGATATAAGAAAATATTTTTTGAGTATTGGAAAAGANGAAAATTACGAGGAAAGTNTAAAAATTTTATCAAGCATTAAGAANGAGGTAAACGATTTTTTNGATAATGTTATTGTTAATGATGAAGATATAATAATTAAAAAAAATAGATTAGAATTATTAAATATGTTGTGTAAAACTTTTGATAACTATTTTAGTTTTTCAAAAATAGAAGCCTAGTATGAAAAAATTTATATTCAATTTCAAATCAAATAAAATAAAAAAAATTAAACTACCAAAAAATATTCTTGGAGGCAAAGGTGCAAATCTCTCTGAGATGGGAAGAATGGGTTTGCCTGTGCCGCCTGGGTTTATAATATCTACAGAGGTATGTGATTTATTCTACAAGAATAAAAAAAAATTAAATAAAAAAATACTTAATGAAATAAATAAAGAATTAAAATTTATTGAAAAAGAATCAGGAAAAAAATTTGGAGATATAAAAAACCCTCTTCTAGTTTCTGTAAGATCTGGTGCTAGAGTTTCCATGCCTGGTATGATGGATACAATTTTAAATCTAGGGTTAAATGATAATACGGTAATAGCACTTGCAAAAAAAACTTCAAATTTAAGATTTGCAAATGATAGTTATAGACGGTTTATTCAGATGTATTCTAATGTTGTTTTGGGAATCGAGGCTTATCACTTTGAGGATATAATCGAGAACTATAAGTTAACAAAAGGAGTATTATTAGACACTGAATTAGATGAGTATGACTGGGAAGCTTTAATAAAAGATTTTAAAAACATTGTAAAAGAAAAAACAAAAAAAGATTTTCCCCAAAGTGTCAAAGAACAACTGGTGGGAGCTATAAGTGCTGTTTTTTTATCTTGGGAAAGTCACAGAGCAAAAGTCTATAGAAAATTAAATCAAATACCGTCTAATTGGGGTACAGCAGTTAATGTACAATCAATGGTTTTTGGAAATATGGGAAATGATTGTGCAACTGGTGTGGTGTTTACTAGAAATCCATCAGATGGATCAAAAAATATTTATGGAGAATATTTAATAAATGCACAGGGAGAGGATGTTGTTGCTGGAACTAGAACACCACAACATATTACAAAAAAATCCAGAGTTGAATCAAAAGAAATTCTTAAGTCAATGGAAGAGTCAATGCCGGTGACTTACAAGCAACTAAAGAATATTTTAACTAAGTTAGAAAAACATTACAAAGACATGCAGGATGTTGAGTTTACTGTTGAAAATAAAAAGCTTTGGATGCTTCAAACTCGCTCTGGAAAACGAACAGCTAAGTCTGCTGTAAAAATAGCTGTAGATATGGTTAAAGAAAAATTGATTACTAAAAAAGATGCGATATTGCGAATAGAACCAAATTCTTTAGATGCTTTGCTTCATCCAACTTTAGATGAAAAAGCAAACTTAGAGGTAATTGGGACAGGTTTACCTGCATCACCAGGTGCTGCAAGTGGAAAAGTTGTTTTCACATCCGAGGAGGCTGAAAGACTAAATAGTATGATGCAAAGTACAATCTTAGTTCGCGTGGAAACTTCACCAGAGGATATACATGGTATGCATGCAGCAAAAGGAATACTGACCTCAAGAGGAGGTATGACAAGTCATGCCGCAGTAGTTGCTAGAGGGATGGGTCGACCATGTGTTTCTGGATCTAGTGAAATAGAAATTGATTATGAAAATAAATTATTTAAAACAAATAACAGAGTAATCAAAGAGGGAGAAATAATTACAATTGATGGTTCAACAGGCAGAATAATTATTGGCGAGATAAAAACAGTTAAACCAGAAATATCAGGTGATTTCTCAAAAATAATGAGTTGGTCTGATGATTTTAGAAAATTAAAAATTAGAACTAATTCGGAAACACCATTGGATAGTAGAACTGCAAGAGAATTTGGCGCAGAAGGTATTGGTTTGTGTAGAACTGAACATATGTTTTTTGAAGAAGAAAGAATTTTATCAGTAAGAGAAATGATATTATCAAAAACAATAGAAGATCGATCTAATGCACTCAAAAAGCTATTACCACATCAAAAAAAAGATTTTATTGAAATATTTAAGATAATGAAAGGCTTACCAGTAACAGTAAGGTTACTTGACCCACCACTACATGAATTTTTGCCAAAAAGTGATAATGAAATTAATGATGTTGCAGTTTCATTAAATATTCCCATTAAAGAACTTGAAGTTAGAATTTCAGAACTTCATGAACAAAATCCAATGCTAGGTCATAGAGGCTGTAGATTAGCAATTTCATTCCCTGAAATTTATGAGATGCAGTGTACTGCAATTTTTGAAGCCTTAGTGGAATGCAAAAAACAAAAAATTCAATCCACTATGCCCGAAATCATGATCCCTTTAGTTTCAACAGAAGCAGAAATAAAAATTATGAAAGACTTAGTCATTAGGGTTGCGAAAAAAGTTCAAGATGAGAATAAAATTAAAATTGATTTTTTAGTTGGAACAATGATTGAATTGCCAAGAGCAGCAATAAAGGCAAAAGATATCGCTAAACACGCTGAATTTTTTAGTTTTGGAACAAATGATTTAACTCAAACTACATTTGGTATTAGTAGAGATGATAGTGGTAAATTCCTTAATGATTATATTGAGAACAAGATTTTTGATATTGATCCTTTTGTATCAATTGATGATGGTGTTGGAGACTTAATAAAAATTGCAACTGATAAAGGCAGAAAACAAAACAAAAAAATTAAACTTGGAATTTGTGGTGAGCATGGTGGAGATCCTAAAAGTATAGAATTTTGTGCAAAAACTGGATTAGATTATGTGTCTTGTTCACCTTATAGAGTTCCGGTTGCAAGATTAGCGGCAGCACAAGCTCAAATAAGAAAAAATTAAATCTCTAATTTTAAATCCAAAGCTTGAATACTATGTGTTAACTCACCTACTGATATTCTGTCAACGTTTGTTGCTGCTAGATTTTTTACATTTTTCAAAGTTATTCCTCCTGAGGCTTCAGTCTCATATTTCCCTTTTGCATATTTAATAGCCACCCCTAGATTTTTCGGACTCATATTATCAAACAGAACTGTATTAAAATTAAGTCCATTAATTCTTTTAAATTGCTTCAAAGTGTCTACCTCAACAGTAATTTTTCTTTTTTTTTTATTTTGAATTGCTTTTTTGACGATTTCTTCAAATTTATTTGATGAGGCTAGATGATTGTCTTTAATTAAAAATTCATCACTTAAATTAAATCTGTGATTAGTCCCACCTCCTAGTTTTACGGCATATTTTTGAATAACTCTTAGATTAGGAATCGTTTTTCTTGTGCAACAAATTTGTGTTTTCTTGCCTACCTTTTTTACAAATTTATTGGTTTTAGTTGCAATGCCAGAGATATGAGATAGAAAATTTAGAGCAACTCTTTCTCCAATTAATATATTTTTAATTTTACCTTCAATTACAGCAATTACAGATCCTTTACTAATTTTTGATCCTTCTTTTTTTTTTATATGAAATTTAATATTTCTATCTAATAAATTAAATGTTTGTTTAGCAAATTCTAATCCACCTATAATACCTTTTTCATTACTTATTATGTTAGCTTTTGAAATTGAATTATTATTTAATAGATTTGTTGTAATATCTCCTGAAGGATATAGATCCTCATTAAGAGCTAACTTACAGATTGATCGGATAAAATTTTTACTTAATTGAATTTTTGGCACAGAATTTATCTGCCTATTTCAGCCATTTTCTCCACTGATTTTCTAGCTCTCTCAATTGTTTCGTGGTCCATTATTAATTCATTTGTTTCATTTTCTAAACAATCAAGTATTTTAGGAAGTGTAATTCTTTTCATGTGAGGACATAAGTTACAAGGTCTAATAAATTCTACATTAGGATTATCAATTTGAACATTATCACTCATTGAGCATTCTGTAACCATCATAACTTTTTCAGGTTGATTATCTTTTACATATTTAATCATTCCACTTGTTGAACCAGCAAAATCGCTTGCTTTTATTACATCAGGAGGACATTCAGGATGAGCAATAATTTTAATTCCAGGATTATTTTTTCTTATTTCATTAATCTCTTCATCATTAAATCGCTCATGCACCTCACAAGTCCCTTTCCATGAAATAATTTCTACATCAGTCTGAGAAGCAACATATTTTGCTAAATAATCGTCTGGTAAGAAAATTACTTTTTTTACACCTAAAGAGTTTACAATTTTAACAGCATTTGCTGATGTGCAACAAACATCAGTTTCTGCCTTAACATCTGCAGAAGTGTTAACATATGAAACTACAGGCACACCAGGATATTGTTTTTTTAAGTTTCTTACATCTTCACCAGTTATAGATGAGGATAAAGAGCAACCAGCTTTCATATCTGGTAGTAAAACTTTTTTTTCTGGACTCATCAATTTGGCAGTCTCCGCCATAAAATGTACACCGCACATAACAATTATATCAGCCTCTGTTTTTGCAGCTTCAATTGCTAAAGCCAAAGAGTCTGCTGAAAAATCAGAAATACCATGGTATATTTCAGGAGTTTGGTAATTATGAGCAAGAATTACCGCGTTCTTCTCTTTTTTAAGTTTATTTATTTTATAAATGTAAGGCGCATGAGTAGCCCACTCTATTTCAGGAATGGATTTAGAAACCTTTTGATAAATAGGGTCTGTTGCAATTTTAACTTGAGTTGTGAATTCCATAATAAAAACTTATCAACTTGAAATAGAATTGTCATTCATTTAATCTGACGCATGATTTGCGGCCATGCTGAAATTGGTAGACAGGCACGGTTGAGGGCCGTGTGAGCCTAGCTCATGAGAGTTCGATTCTCTCTGGCCGCACCATTAATTAA
>FUFK010061070.1_pt1 | contig 10176 bp, 8 predicted proteins | sample 1021851 | NCBI WGS metagenome assembly FUFK01 (sample SAMEA51879418, study PRJEB19060) | metagenome
TCAATAACAATCTCTAAATGCAAAAGGCCCAAAAATCCACATCTAAATCCAAATCCGAAGGCAGAAGAGGTTTCTGGTTCAAAAACAAAGCTTGCATCATTTAATACATATTTATCCAACGATTCCCTTAGTTTTGTAAAATCATCAGAGTCTGAAGGAAATATACTCGAAAAAACTGTAGGTTGAGATTCTTCATATTCTGACAATATTATTGGCTTCTCATCTTCTCCAGTGACTAAAGTGTCTCCAACTCTTATTTGAGATAAATCTTTAGCACCAGTAACGATGTATCCAACTTCGCCAAAGTTTAAACTATCAGATTTCTGTAAGTTCAAATCAAAATATCCGATATCATTTGCGTCAAATTTAAATCCTGAATTAACAAGCTTTAAATTCATATCTTTTTTAATCTCGCCCCCAAATACCCTTACTGAAGCTACAACTCCTTTGTAAGAATCAAAGTATGAATCAAAAATTAGTGCATTTACCTTATCGGATTTTTCAATTGGAGCAGTTATTAAGTTTGGAATTTCTGATATAAGTTCTTGAACTCCATCTCCAGTTTTTGCAGAAATATTAAAAATTTCTTCATCCTTAGAACCAATTAGATTGTGTATTTGTTGAGATACATTTGATATATCAGCATCAACAGAATCTATTTTGTTAATAACAGGAATAATATCTAATCCGGCTTCAATAGCTGCATAGGAATGTGCAAAAGTCTGAGCTTGTACACCTTTTGTTCCATCTACAAGTAATAATGCTCCATCACAAGCAATTAAAGCTCTGGAAACTTCATAAGAAAAATCTACGTGACCGGGTGTATCAATTAAGTTTATAATTAAATCATCAAAGATTAATCTGATCGGTTGAGATTTAATGGTAATACCTCTTTCTCTCTCAAGATCCATGTTGTCCAGAATTTGGTCATTATGATCACCAGGAGTAATTAATCCAGATAATTCGATAAGTCTGTCAGCTAAAGTAGATTTACCATGATCAACATGTGCAATAATCGAAATATTTCTTATATTTTTATTTGTTAACATCTTTAATAAGTTATTATCTTATATACCAAGAGGTTTTAGATGGCAAATATTAAATCCCAAAAAAAGAGAATAAGACAAGACGAGAAGAAAAATCTTAGAAATAAGGACAAAAAAACAGCTCTAAGAACATCTATTAAAGCTATATTAAATTCAGAAAGTGATGTTGAAAAAGAACAGAAAGATACTGTAATCAAAAATTTAGATAGAGCTTATTCCAACGGAATAATAACTAAAAATTATAGAGATAGAAATAAATCCCGAATTTCAAAACTGTAATAGATTTTTTATAGAAACCACAAAACGTTTTGCATTTTCTTGATTAAATGAAGAATTAGTATTTAATTTTTCGATCTTATAAATCATACTTAAAGAATTTTCTAAATCTATGACATTTAACTTGTCTCTTCTTTTTTGAGCAAGCTCATACTTATAATCTACTTTTTCAGAAAGTACTTCTGCGACTTTTTTTTCATCNTATTNATAAATTAATAACAATCTTTGAAGCTCTTTGTTGAANTACGACAAGAATTGTCTAAATACTGTCTCGTCATTACAGAATTTATCAATAATTTCATTTGTTAATTTTTTTTGCTTTGAAAAAATAATATTTACCAAGTCCCAAGGGTAAATCTCAGTACTTTTTTTGTTTTCTGGATAATGTGTTTCAATTAATTCAGCAACAGCTGAGAATGTTTTTAAATTATTTTTTTTAACTTGAAAAATATANTTCTCATTAAAATCATAATTCATTTTTTTTAAATCACTGTATGTTACGAAACTATCTGATACAAATTGGAAATTATCACTTTGGAATAATGCTGCAGTATTGTTAGCGGTAAATTCTTCTTGAGAAATTGATACAATACTTTCATCGATATTTATTTCAGATTTTATTTGGTTGATATCTGAAATTAAGTTTTCTGTAATTATTAATTTTGTCACTTATTGAACTATATTAATTAATTTATCTTTAATAAATATTACTTTTTTGGCATTTGAAAAATCAATATCAAAATTAGTAGTACAAATTTCTTTAACTTCATCTTCTTCAATTCCTGTGTTAACGATTAATGCGTGCCTCTTCTTTCCATTTATTTGAATCACAAGTTCATAAACAGGATTCTCTAGTTTTGTTTCATCAAAAGTTGGCCATTTCTCCTGACTTATATCACTATCAAAATAATCTTGGAATATTTCCGAAGCAATATGTGGGGACATTGGGTATAAAAGGATTAATATATTTCGTAAAATTGAATCTTTTAGATCTATCTGAATCGTATTATCTTCCTTGAGGTAGTCGCTTAAGTCATTGTTTAATTTCATAAGATCAGATACCGCTGTATTAAACTCAAATTTCTCAAGATGTTGAGTAATAGATTTTATTGTTTGATTAATTTTTCTCTCAATTTCTTCATCTTTTGAACTAAAAGTATCAGAGGTGTCTTTTTGATCAATAATTTTGACCATATTATCCCAGAACTTATTTAAGAATCTCTTAGTTCCTTCTATACCACCATCATTCCATTCAACCCCATCGCTAGGAGGTGCCATAAAAAGAATATATAATCTTAATGCGTCAGCCCCATGAGTTGCAAAATATGATTCTGGATCAACAATATTTCCCTTTGATTTTGACATCTTTGCCCCACCAAAGTTAATCATCCCCTGAGAGAAAAGATTATGAAATGGTTCATCAATTTTCATAAAACCAAGATCCCTCAAGGCTCTTACAAAAAACCTTGAATAAAGAAGGTGAAGAATAGCATGTTCGACACCACCTATATATTGATCAACCGGTAACCATTCATTTATAAAATCAGATTCGAAAGGTTCATTATCGTTCTTTGGGTCTAAGAATCTCATGTAATACCAGGATGAATCTACAAAAGTATCCATGGTGTCAGTTTCACGTAGAGCTTTCTTAGAACATTTTGGACAATCAGTTTCAACAAATTCTTTGCTCTTGGACAAAGGAGATCCATCTGTATTTATATAATCTTTAATTTCTGGAAGTAATACTGGTAAATTTTCATATTTTTCTGGTAATAATCCACAGTCTTCACAATTGATTAATGGAATTGGACAGCCCCAATACCTCTGTCTACTGATTAACCAATCTCTCAAACGATATGTTGTTTTTTCATCACCAATCTTATTTTTTACTAAAAAGTCATTTATCTTTTTACTTGCTTCTTCGTGAGAGCCTAAGTCATTGAACTCTCCAGAATTGATAAGGACTCCATTACCTGTAAAGGCTTCATTGTCTACATTTATTGTTTTTTCTTTATCTATAATTACCTGTCTAATTTCAATATCATATTTTTTTGCGAATTCATAATCTCTTTCATCGTGAGCTGGAACTGCCATAATCGCACCAGTTCCATAATTCACAAGAACATAGTCAGCTATCCATAAAGGTACTTCCTCATTTGTGATTGGATTCATAACTTTCAAAGTGGTATCTACTCCAGTTTTTTCTTTTGTAATAGACATTCTCTCGAATTCTGACTTATTTACAATTGAGTCTAAATAATTTTGTATCTCATCTTTTTTATCAGATTGCTCCATAATTTCATTAATTAATTCGTGCTCTGGAGATATGACAGCAAAAGTCATCCCAAACAATGTATCAGGTCTTGTTGTGAAAACATCAAAAGTAAGGTCTGTTCCAATTATGTTTAATTCAAATTGAGAGCCTTCAGATTTTCCAATCCAGTTTCTTTGCATCGTCTTCACGTTTTCTGGCCAATCACCAATCTCATCAAGGCCTTGTAATAATTCTTCAGAATATTCGGATATNTTCAGAAACCATTGGTTTAAATTTTTTGGNTCNACAGCTGTATCACATCNCTCACAAGAGCCNTCTATAACTTGTTCATTAGCTAGAACTGTTCTGCATGAATTACACCAATTTACTGGTGCGTCCTCCTTGTAAGCCAAATCATTTTCAAACAACTTTATAAATAGATATTGAGTCCATTTGTAATAATCAATAGAGTGGGCTGCAACTTCCCTATCCCAATCATATAAAGAACCTAATCTGATAATTTGAGATTTCATATTAGCTATTCTTTCTTCCGTAAATTCTCTTGGATGAATACCAGTTTTGATTGCTGCATTTTCGGCAGGAAGACCAAATGAATCCCAGCCCATAGGAGACAAAACATTGAAGCCATTCATTTGTTTATATCTAGTAATAACATCACCGATCGTATAATTCCTTATATGTCCCATATGCAGATCACCAGAGGGATATGGGTACATACAAAGGTTATAAAATTTTGGTTTATCAGATTCTAAGTCACACTTAACAGTTTCACTGTTTTCCCAATGATCCTGCCATTTCTTTTCTATTTTTTTATATTCAAACTGATTGTTCATATACTTTTATTAGTTCTGGAAATATATTTTCCTTACTTGATTTTTCTAATTTCTTTTCAATATTAAACAGTTTTTTTTGTATTGATTCAATATCGTTTCCTAAATCTTGAATTGATGAGACTATTGAATCTGATAGTCCATTCACATCATCAAATAAATAACCTGAATTTTGATCTATATAATTTGTCATTGGCAAAATATTTCTTGTTATACAAACCTTTGAGAAACTCATAGCTTCAAGAAGAACCAAACCTAAGCCCTCTGAAAAAGAAGGAAATACAAAAATATCTATATCATTGAAAAATTTTTCTCTATTTTCGATGTATCCAAGAAAAGTTACTTTTTTAATGTTTTCTTGCTCGATCATATTTCTTAATTTTTCTAGATACTCCTGGGTACCAACACCACCAATCAATAATTTAAAATCCAGTGATATAAGCTGTTCTGAATTAATTGCATTAATTAAGTCTTCTATACCTTTGTTCACATTCAATCTTCCTAAAAATCCAAGAGTTATAGATTCTTTTTTTTCAAAAGTTTGCAAATTTTTAATATCTATCCAATAAGGTATCACCATAACATTTAGTTTATGATTAAGATTATTAATCCAACTTTTTACTTCATCAGAAATTGCGATAATTGAAGAAGCAGATTCCCAATGTTTGGAGAGTCTCTTCATAAAATATTTTCTGAGATTATTGCTTAAACTAGCTTTTTCTAGATATGTGTCATATTTTCCATGAACACTTACAATCCATTTACTTTTTTTTGATAAATATTTTTTTATTATGTAAACCATAAAATCACTACGAGGTTGATGTGAGTGAATAATATCAAATTCTTCGTTTCTGAATTTTGAATACATCGAAAAATATGAGAATAAATTGAACATCCTTGGACCATTAAGTCTCGTTACATTGACACCATTTTTAAGTAGTTCGTTTTCGATTGAATAAGACTCAGAACTATCTTCACCAATAACAGTTACCTGAACGTTCATACCAGCACCCAGCTGTGCGTTAATTAAATCCAATAAATGAGATTCGGCACCTCCCCTGCTTAGAGAATTTATAACATGGCAAATTTTCATAATCTTGGAGTTATCCATGTTGATTTTGGTGGAAACAGAGAGTCATTTTCAATAATTTCAGATACTTTGATAGGGGTAAAGTTTATTGTTATTTTATCATTGCCGTGATTTTCATCGATAGCTGAAATTATAAAGTCATTTTCATAACAAAAATTTTTAAATTCATAAAGTTCATAAATATCTTTAATTTCACTATTGAAAAATTTTACTTCATCTAGAGAAACAAAAAATTTTGATAAAGATTTATTCGAAAAATTATAATTTTTTAGAATCTCAACAAATTCTTTTTTTTCAATTGTTAAATAAGATGGGTAAGAAAGAATCTTCACATCATCAATTGAAATTAGAACTATTTCAATTAATTTATCAATTTTATTTCTTTTCAAGTAATCATATCGATGATGTCCGTCTAGCAATATCATTTTCTTTTTATTTAAATCATTTATATTTTTAATATTTTTTAAATTCATATCAATACCAAATAAAAGTGGTTCAAAAGATTCTTTGACATTGTTTTCAATCGGTATATTAATTTTCTCATGCGTCTTTATCTTGATTGAATCATGCTTCAAAAAATTAATTTTAAGTTTTAAACCCTCAACATCATAATTTTCAAATTGATAATTGGTGAAGTTACTATCTACCATTGTTTGCAAAGAATTGTTCAATAAATTCGGACAAATAATCAACCATCTCATCTGTAATTGAATTGTAAAGGCTAATTCTTATACCTCCCTCACTTCTATGTCCATTTAGTCCAAGGATTCCCTTTTCTCCTGCTTCATTAAGAAATTTCTTTTCTAAATCATTATTTTTAAATTTAAAAATTATATTTGACCTACTCTTTGAATAGTCACAAACAGGTAAATTTAGAAAATCTTTATAACTTTCTAATTGTTTATACAGTCTCGATGATTGTGAAACTGATTTTTCTTCAAAGTATTCGATTCCTCCCATTTCAATCATCCAATCAGTGACAAGCTTTAGGACATATATTGAGAAAGTAGGAGGTGTGTTCAATAAAGATTTCTTTTCCACTAATTGTCCAATGTTAAGGTATTTTGAATTATCCGCTGAATTTAAATGCTTTTCATCGCCAATGCATATTGAAACACCTGGAATACCCATATTTTTTTGTGCTCCTGCATAGATATAGGCTACGTTGTCCCATTCAAACCTATATGAACCAATATCCGATGACATATCAATCAGTAATGAATCATGATTAATTTTGTTAAATTCTCTTAATTGAATGCCGTTGATTGTTTCATTAGATGTAAGGTGTAAATAGTCAACATTTTTCAGATCCTCACCGCTCTCAACGAAATTCTCTATTTCATCTTGGCTAAGTTCTATTAATTTTGTTTCTCTAATTTTTGAAAAATCGTCAAAAGTATTCTTACCCCAAGTACCAGTTACCAAACAACCTAAATCTTTGTCCCTCATATCAAAATTGTTAGCGATAAATGTATTCTGAAATGTTGCACCTCCTTGAAGAAATAAGGTGAAATAATTTGTTGGAACATTGAAAATGTTTCTTATATTCTCCTGAAGAGAATTCATTAATTTTTCAAATTCTTTAGATCTGTGACCAATTTCTAAAATTGATAAACCGGTATTTTGAAAATTGTACATTGCTTCTTGAGATTTGGAAATAATAGAGGAATCTAATTTTGCTGGACCGGGTGAAAAGTTATAAACTTTCATAATCTTCCTTAAATAAAGGACGATAAAGTAAACCCAATATTAGACCATAAAAAGCATTTACTTCTTCGATAGGGCTTATAGATATAAACATTAGAATCATTAAAAAGAATATTGATTTTGTACTAAATTTCTCTTTTATCAACAGGTCGATAATTAATAAGAAAACTAGTGCAGGAAAAACATAGCCAAAAGCATGAGTATAAAAAATAACTAAATTTTGAACATTTGGTGTGAATTTTAAAGTTGAATAATTACCTGTTCCAAAATCAAGCGTACTGTATCTAGTCAACAAATAGTATGGAAGAGTTCTATTTGTAAAATACATATTTTCACTTACTTTGGTTTTTAGATAGTTTTGATAATTTAAATTAACCTGACTTACTCCACTTGGTTCTAAGCTACTTAAACTTGTTATAAAATATTCAATAACTTCAACACGATCAGAATCTAACTCTGTAATTGGATTCGATGAGTTACTCTTTACTTTTAATTTTCCTGAATCGTTTATTTTCTTAAGATCTTCTTGATAATCTTGACAGTCAACACTTTGTGGATTTATATTACATTCTAAAATTCCAAAAGTTGAAAAAATCATTATTGAAAGAATCAAACTTAGAAACGAATATATTACTTCTTTGGATTTGATGTAATTAAAAATAACAAAACATAGTAAAACTATACAAAATAATCTAACATAATCACTGCGCGTAAGTCCTAATGCAATGCCTGTAAAAAAAGGAAAGTAAAATTGATTCTTTTTATCTAAATAAAAATATGAAAGAACAATAGGAAAAAAGAATGTAATTAGGAAAACTGGTTCTCTAAATGTAGACATTGCTCTATGAGGTTGAGACAACCAGAAAGTTGACTGTGAAGAGTCTCCAAACAGATTTGTATTTTCTCTGTTTCTTACTGGTTCAAATAAATCAAAAATTTGTGCAAAATAAATGTAGATTGATACAAATGAAAATAATAAAATAAAAAATTTCATGTATTTGAAAAAATTAATACGCGAAATATCTTTAAATATTTGAATTGAAAAGCTAAACACAGTAACAAAAGAAACGATATTGAAATATCTAAGAAGTGTATATATTAAATCGCTACTACCATGTTGCACTGTAAAAAATTGAAAAAATTGTGGTATTGAAATCAAAATTAAGAACAGAAAAATATTATTTAATTTTTTTAAACCATTATTTTTAATGAGATAATAAAGAGAAACTAAAAACAAAAAAGATAGACCTATCCACGAAAGAGGAACATTAAATATCAAATAGGCATCTAAGAATATTAACGTTATAGAAAAAAATATTATAGAAACATAATTTATATTTTTAGTCATTGTATTAATACTAATCATCTATAAATTTGAAAATTATTTTATTTTTTTTCTATAAATTAAATATTCAAAAGCTTTTTGTAATATCATTGCAATACTTAAAGCAGCAGCTATTCCTGATGCTGAATATGTTTTTCCTAAAAATATAGCAAGTATCAAAAATACTAGTGAATAAATTATTCGACCATAAGCGTGATATTCAATCAAATCATTGAATAATAACAATTGTCTTATCCAAAATGTCAAAAGATAGGTTGAAAAACCCATAAATAATATCAACATTGGTCGATAAGAATTAAGAAAATCAGTATTTGCAAAAATTAAAATTAATTTATCCCCAAAAACTGAGTACATCAATCCCAAAAATATAAATATTGGAACAAGTATCTGTTTAAAAAAGGTATTTATTTTAAATTCATTTGGCTTAGTTTTAAGTTGACTTTGTAACCATGGATTAAAGGTGACCACTAAATAATTTATTGGTTCAACTAATCTTTTTGCGAACTGATAAATCCCAACTGCTTGAATATCAATTATTATTCCAAGTAATATTACATCAAAATGCTGGGGAACAAGCCCAATGATTTGATCATATCTAATTTTTTTGTAGGAGGGTTTTATAAGTTCAAAATATTCTTTTAAGTTAACAACATTAAAATTTATTATTTTTTCATATTTGTACACAAGAAAAATACCTAATATTCCATATGTGAAACCATAAATTGATTGTGCAATAAGATAATTTTCTACACTTGGATTATTAAACAAAAAGATTATTATTGCAAAAAATCTTACACAGACTGTTGAGAATTCTAAAAATGAATATTTTCTTAACTCATTTTTAAAAATTAAAAGAGCTTTTGCAGTTTCAGAGAATGTTTGAACAACCCTAGAGCAAAGATATAAAATAAGGCTCGAAGTTAAAATTTCTGATGAAAAATAATCTCCAATAGATGAATTTAAAATAATTGAATTCGAAAAAAACAAAATACATATAAAAAAAGAAATTAAACCTGTAAGTAAATTAAAAAATAAAGACTCAGTAGAAAAACTCCTCCCTTCTTTTAAAGCTAATAGATGGGCGTCACTGTTATTTGAGTGTGTGGCACGAAAAATTAAACTTGCTACAGCAATTAAAATTACAACGGCTCCATATTTTGAAGGTCCAAGTTGCTTTACAACATATGGAACTTGAATTATTGAAATAATTGCGATACCTGATTGCGAGCCAATCAAATCTTTTGTTTGATTAAATATTTCTCTTATATATTTTAAGTTCATATTTGTTTGTGGAGCTGAGGGGATTTGAACCCCTGACCCCGTGCATGCCATGCACGTGCTCTGCCAACTGAGCTACAGCCCCAATACAATTAAGGTTACCCGTATTGAAGCATTAGATTACTATCAAAAAATAAATCCTCTAGATTGTAATATTCTCTTGCTTCCTCTGTGAAAAAGTGTATTCCGACACCTTCGAACTCAACTAATGCCCAAGATGAATCAATACCTTCAGAGAAAAAGTTTTTATTTTTTGATTTCACAAGATTTTTTAATTTCTTAACAGATGATACCATTTGAGTATTCGATGTAACATTACACATAATAAC
>FUFK010054995.1_pt1 | contig 10174 bp, 7 predicted proteins | sample 1021851 | NCBI WGS metagenome assembly FUFK01 (sample SAMEA51879418, study PRJEB19060) | metagenome
GTGAAAAAAAATGAAAATTTACACTATTATAATTTAATTGATAAATTCTACGAGAAAACAGGAGTTCCTGTGTTAGTAAATACGTCGTTTAATGAAAATGAACCTATAGTACAAAAGCCAGAGGAGGCATTAAACTGCTTTATTAGAACAAATATGGATTTTTTAGTCATGGAAAATTGGACAATTTCAAGATGAAGGTATTTCATATTTTGGAAGAATTCAGTGAAAAAAATAATAGTATAGTTACAGTAACAAAGATCCTATCAAATTATAAGGAAACTAAAAACTCTAAAATTGTATTTCCAGAAGATAAAAAAAAAATTATTAATAATGAAAAAACATATAAGACAGTCAGCATATACAAAAATATATTTAAACTTAAGTCAGAAATATATTTTTTTTTAACTAAAGAGAAACCAGATATAATACATATTCACGGATTATGGAGACCAATTCATCTAATTTTTGTTACATATGCTAAATTATTAAATATACAATTAATAATTCAACCTCATGGAATGTTGCTTGATGAAGCCATTAAAGCTAAATCTATTTTTAGTTATTATTCAAAACTTTTAGTACTATTTATATACCAAATTCTACTAAAAAACTCACATTTTGTTGCAGTTACAGAAGATGAAAAAAAATCTATTTTTAAATATTTTAAGAGTAAAAAAATAATTGTAATACAAAATCCTTTTATTTCTTCATTTACAGTTCAAAAAAAAATAAAAAAACAAATAGCATATTTTGGAAGATTTAATTCACACAAAAATATAGATTTAATAATTAACTCATTTGTAAAAGCAAATCTAAAAGATAATTGGAAGCTTATAATTTATGGAATAGATGATGATATTAACTACAAAAAAAAAATTTTAAATATTATTTCTCAGCAAAATGTTAGAAAAAAAATATTAATAAGAAAACCAATTTTTGGAATAAAGAGAAAATTTAAAAAAATGTCCGAGAATTTTTTAAATATTTTAATGTCAAAATCTGAAATATTAAGTTTATCCGTTTTAGAATCTTTAAGTGTTGGTACAAAAAGCTTGGTTAATATAAATATAAAATATCCGAAAAAAATTTCTAAGTTAATTTTTTTCTCTAAGCCAGAAGAAAATATTATTGCAAAAAATTTAAATTATTTAACAAAAAATTATAATCAATCCTATGAGATAAGAAAAAATGTAAAAAATCAATTTAAGCAAATATACAACACTGAAGCATCAAAAAAAAAATATGTGTCATTTTTAAAGAAAGTAGCAAATTACAAAAATAAAATTAATCCTATTAATATATTTAATATAACTATAGCAAATGCACTAAACTCTTTTGTGGTACCATTTTTGGTAGTTTTTTATTCATTATTAAATCCAAAAGTTTCTGCTGAAATAGGAATTGTTGAAGGTACAATAATTTTTATTTTACAGATATTTTCATCTAATAGTAGGGCAATTTTATTAAATGAAACTGAAGAAAAAAATTTTGAAAATTTTATATTTTTTAGAGTTTTTGTATCAATTATAATTTTTGTATTATTTTATTTTTTATTTTCTAATATTAATTTTATTGAAGAAACTTTTCATTTAAACTTAATTGTTTTGATATTGATACTTTGGATAAATGAAATCACTTTAGTTTATTTAGAAAAGAGAAAATTTAAATTGTTATTGAAAGCATACATTTTCCTACTAATTGTATTTTACTTTATTCATATATATCTAATGTTTTTTGACAAAACTAGCTTGATTAATCTCTATTTGATTTTTTCAATAATAGGAATTTTACCATTATTTTACTTATTTCATTTTACATCAATTATTAAAACAAAATATAAAACATCATTTCTCTACAATAATATATTTTCATTTTTGTCAACTTTAACAAATTCTATCTCAGTTGTATTCTGGAGATATTCAATATTATTTTTTACAAACAAAGATCTTGCAGGAATCATTTTCGCAATTTTTTCAGTAGCTTCTTTCCCAGCTACTTTTTTTAATAATATACTTGGTCAATCTATCCTTAGACAAAAAAGATTGGAGGAAGTATTTAAAAAGTATGAAAATTTTTTTTATATTATAAGTTTTACTTTTTTATCATTAATATTTGTTATTCTTAAGTTTTTTGAAAATAAACTTGTTAGTGATTTTGTATTGAACACATTTTATTTCTCATTTTTAGGTACATTGGTAATGCTTGCATCTTTGAGAAAAAGACACAGAGATATATTTAAATTTTTCAATTCTAAGGACATGGTTTTTAAAAGAGATATTCTTTACAGTTTCTCAATTTTTCCTTTAATTGTTATTTTGAATCATATCAATGGAATTAATGCAATTTCTTTTGCATATTTGATATCTGCTTTTCTTTCATTTATTTTGTACTCTTTGAGATATGATAAGAATTATTAATATATCAAAATTTATTATAATTTTAATTTGTCTGCTGTTTTCATTTTATGCATCTAAATTTTATTATGGTTCTGATTTAGTTTTTCTTTCTTATAATATTTTGATTTTATTATTAAGTTTTTATCTAACATCATCAAAATCATCATTTTTTTCTTTCTTTTTAGCATTCTATTTGTTTATGGGTTTTTGGTTTAAATATAATTTGAGTTTAGTCTATAATAATGGTCGAGTTTATGACTCAGGTTTTTTTTATTCTAACGATATTGATGGTGTATTGCTATTATCAATTTGTCTTTTTTTAACAATAATTTTTGGAAATTTTTTTTCTATTAAATGGTTTAGTTACAATAAACTTAATGTTAAAAGCAAAATTGGATTAATACATACCTTATACCTTAAAAATAATAAACTAATTCTAATAACTTTTATAATATTTTTTTCTATTATAGGAGCAATTAATTTAAATAATAAAATTTATATTAAGGGTATGATTTTTGAAAATAACTACAATTTTATTTTAACAAATTTTTTAAAATGGTTAATATTATTTGGTTTTACAACAATTAGTTGTTTGATCTTAAAAAGTGAAATTATAAAAAAAAATAAATATATACCACTTATTTTTTTAATAGTTTTTTTGGAAATTTTTTGTTCTTATACCTCAATGTTAAGTAGATCTATGATTTTATTTGGTTTACCATTTCTATATAGTTTTATTTATTATGAATCTTATATAAGAAAATCTGTAATAAATTTTACAATAATACTTATTTCATATTTCATTTTATGTTTAATCTCTGTTGTAATATCAAATGAAATAAGAATTAATCTATCCAACAAGACAGAAACAAATTTTATAAAAGAAAATAAAATTTCTCTTGAAAGTGATATAATTGAAAATTATGAGCCTGGAATGCCTAGTTTTAACTTTAAAAGAAATTGGGATTTTTATAAATTTGCCGGAAAACCCTATGATCCAAGCAAAATAACAGACAAAAATTCTAAAGAGTATGCTTTTTCAACCGACGATTATTACAGTTCAGAGCAAATGGCTAATTTTATATTAATCAACCGTTGGATAGGCATTGACTCATTAATTAATGTGTCTACTTCAAAAAACCTTAGCTTTAATCTTCTTTATNATGCACTTAAAGAAAATAAAAATAAACTTAAAACCACATTCTATGAAAATAATTTTTATTTAAAGGATAAAAAAAGAACCTTTTATGCCAATAATGTAATTGTAAAAGGTAATACTTTACCAGGTATATTTTCATTCCTATATTACTCTGGTAGCCTTCTTTTTCTTATAGTAATCTCTTTTTCTTTAATAATTTTATTTACGTTTATAGAAAAAAAAATTTTTTTAGTTTGTAATAGAAATTTATTCTTTTTGTCATTTTTTTCTCATACTATTGTATATAGACTTTTTCACTTTGGCTATGCACCCAAAGATACTTATTTATTTGCTATATCCTTGACAGTATCAGTATTTTTGATTTACGCATTAGAGTCTGATAAATTTTTAAAATTATTTAATAATTTCAGGTAAGTTATCACATAGACAAATATATTTATTATTAATATTAAAAATAATAATTGATTATTATTAATAAATTTCATGCTAAGAAATATTAAAGTAAAATTATACAAATTAATAATCAAACCACTCAGTGAATTAGATACTGAGCTGCTAATTTTGTACTTATTAAGCGATAAATACAATAAAGTATGAAGGTGTTTTTTATCTGCTTTATCAAGTTTGTCATTATTTATATATCTTCTAATTATCGAAAATAAATTTTCAAAAGCAGGATACCATAGTAAATTTAATGCAATAAAGGGATTTAAATAATTAATATTAATCATACTTATAACAATAAAACTAGTTAGTATAGAAATAACATAAACACCATTATCTCCCAAAAAACACTTTCCAAAAAAATTAAATAAACAAAAAGTGCTTAAAATTATCAATAATAATTTAAGGTCAAAATAAAATTGATAATTGGCAAGACTTGTTAAAATAATAATATTATATAACGTTAAGTTAGTATTAACTCCATCAATAAAATTTGATCCATTTAAAAAAACCAAAATGCAAAATGTTGTAAATATTATATTAAAATTATTAATTGATAAAAAATAATCAATAAAAAATATATTTGTCTTATTAATTTTTAAATCGCAAATATGAAGCATTAAAATTATTAAAATAATTTGAAAAATTAATCTTAGAATTGGTTTAAAATTAGGTCTCGTGTCAGAAAAATATCCTAGTATAAAGAATAAAGATAAAATAAGGATAATATTAATGCTGATATATGAGTTAAATAATATTTTAATAATTAATAAATATATTAAAAAAATTATTCCACCAGATAAAGGAATTTTGTTAATTAGTTTTATTTTATGCTTTTCTCTAGAATCTATTAAAAAGTTAAATTTATATTGGACATAGTTGATCGTGCTAATTAAAACAATACTAATAAAAAAAAAATATAAATAATTCATTTATGCTAGAATTTTCAAAATATAATAACAGATTTCTTTATTTTTCATCATTTTTAGTTTTTTTAATTCCTTTTGCTCAAGTTACCGGCCCATTTCTGACTGATTTGATAATCAGTACTGCAGCTTTGATGTATATTTTTTTTATATTGATATCCAATAAAGAATTGCATGAAAACAATAAATTTTTAAATATTTTAATTGTATTTTGGCTATATATTCTGATTACATCCTTAATTTCTGAATATAGATTTCTATCATTAAAACCCAGTCTAACATTTATAAGATTTATTATTTTTTCATTTTTAGTGATTTACTTAATAAAGAATAATAAATATTATTTTAGTAACTTTAATATCTACTTAATAATAGTATTATTTATAGTAGTGTTTGATGGTTATATTCAGTTTGCTTTTGGGAAAAATATATTAGGTTTTGAGAAAGTTAGACCAGATAGGCTGTCAGGCTTCTTTCGAGACGAATTGATATTAGGTTCATTTTTAAGTAAATTTTTACCAATAATCTTATTTCTTTATTATGAGAATAGACATAACAAAAAACTAAAAATTTTTAATACAATAATAATTTTTATAATGATACCATTAATTTTTTTAAGCGGAGAGAGATCTGCTTTTTTTTTAAGTTTATTGTTTATTCTTTTAGTACTGCCAATAATTTTATCTATTAAAAAATTTTTGTTATTTACGACAATATTTAGTATTACAGCTGTAGTAATTTTAAATTTTAGTCCCACAATTCACGATCGGTATGTAAATCAATTAAAAGATCACATTGTTTTAGAAAAAAATGGAGGAAAATTATATTTTCCCGAACATATAGGTTTATTTAATTCATCTTATAATAATTTCCTAAATAATAAATTAATTGGATCTGGAGTAAAATCTTTTAGAGAAACATGTAAATTAAATAATAGCCTTTATAAATCAAAAATAACAAATATTAAATCCAATGTTGATTTTTGTTCTACACACCCACATAATTATTACTTGCAGTTTTTATCTGAAACAGGCCTAATTGGCTTTTTATTATTATTTTTTATTTTTATTTATTGTGTAATCAAATATGCAAAGGTATTTATAATATCTATATTTTATAAAAAAAATAACAAACAAAGTATAAGAAAATATACAATATTATTAAGCGGCTTATTAATGCATCTTTGGCCAATTACTACTACTGGTAATTTTTTTAATAATTGGAATTCAAGTTTTATCTTTTTAAACTTAAGTTTATTTTTATATTTTAATGAAAAATTTATTTCAGATTTCAAAAAATAAGATTATAATATTCTCGTTTTTTTTATACTTATTCTTTTGGAGTTATATAATTTTAGATAAAAACTATCTAAGGTATTTTATCTTGATACCTCTGCTATTTTTATTTTTCGATTTAAGTTATATAAAAAAAATTAAAATTATAAATTTTTTAATTATTCCATTATTTTTAATTCTTCACTATTTACTCACTAACTTTCTAAATCAAAATTCAATTGGGATAAATGATATATTTAGTATAGTTTTTTTAACACTTATTATTTTTTGTTTTATAAATTATAGAGATCTAATTTTAAATAATTTTGATAATATTTTAAAAATTTATTTCATTTCGCTCATTTTTTTTTCTATATTAAATAATCAAAATATTAATGTTGGATCTTGTGGCAGTGTATTTCTCGAAAATTTTACATTACTAAAAAATTTATCAATCTCTAATGCCTTTTTTTCTGAAAATTCACATTTAGCAATGATGAATATAGCAGCAATATCATCAGGTGTATTCTCATATTCTAAAAATCGGGATAAGTCACTTCTTTTCCTCGTCATATTAGCCTTAATAATAAATTTATTTAATTTAAGTACGACTTTTGTATTAGGTTTTATTTTATGCTCAGTAATATTGATTTTAAAATCAAAAAGTACTTTTTTTAATTTCTCAATAATAATAATTTCTTTATCATTAATTATTTTTTATATATTTAGCGATAACTGCAATAGAAAGTTTGAAAATATTAAAATTAGTGATGTAATTAATGAAAATATAAAAAGAGAAAAAGCTGGCGATCTCACATCAACAATTTATGAGAGATCAATGATAATATCAATTGATACTTTAAAAAATCATCCATTGGGTTGGGGTTATAATGGTTCTATTAAAGCAACAAGTAATTTTTTTGATAAAAATAAAAATAAAATAGAATATAAGTTAGAAGATAATACTTTAAATACCCCGCTTCTCGGTGAAACAAATATTAAAATAGTAGATAATTATGTTTGGAAATTAAATTTAAAAGATGCCTTAGGAAATGTTTTTAAATTAGTAATTGAGTTTGGCTACTTAAGCTTTTTTTTAATTTTACTATTTTGTAATTATTTCTTTAAAAAAAATTTTAATAAATTCGATTTTTTTGTTGTTTCTATTTTTGTGGTTCAGCTATTTCGAGGAGCGGGATTTATTAATGGAGGATTTATTATTGCTTTCACTGAAATCTTTTTAATTCAATACCTTATAAAAGACAGTCACCATCAAGATAAGAAGTCTCAAAATTAGATTTAATGATATTAACATCTCTTTTATTAAAATTATTACTAAATTTAATTAAATATGGATTATGATTTATTCGTCTTAAAAAATAGTTTTCTTTACTAATTATTTTTATTATTTTTTTGTTCAAATTTCTAAATTCCAATATTGAGCAATTTTTATTTTTTGAAAATTTACTTAAAAACTGAAATATTTCTCCTAAATTATAGTAATTATTTTTATATATTCTTAATTCAGCCAAAAACATTCTAAAGTGTCGAGTTCCATAAATTTTTTCTTTTGCCAAAACAGAGTATCCAATAATTTTATTTTTTTTATAAATTTTTAAAATAAATAATTTTTTTTTGTTTTTTATTACATTTAAATATCTTAGAATTTCGCCATCACTTCTTTTTTCCTTAGGAAAGTTGCTATTTTTTTTTTCGTATTCATGGTTAAATAAGTCGATTTCTTTATCTATTGTGCTAATAAGCTTAAAGTTTAAACTTTCTATATTAAATTTAACTTGTTTTATATTTGCATATATCCAGAGCAAAATTGACAAAATTGGACTAAATAATTTTATAATTAAAGAATTTTTTTTTACAGATAGAATATTTATAAATTTATAAAAATTTAATATTGAAAAAAAAATTTTTTTGCATCCTTTATTATTAATCTCGATGGCATTGTAGGTTTTCCAAATTTCTGATACTTTTTTACTTGCAGTAGTCGTTAAATATATGTCACTATTTTTATCAAAATACTTATTCAGAAGAATGAGAGAAAAATTACGAAATTTTTTTTCCACATTCCAATTTGAGCTAACTAGAATCTTATAAACTTTATTGTTATATATTAATTTTTTTTCGAAATATGAATGATATCCTACTATTTGGTCTTTATAAATGATTCCATCTCCAATACTTGTTTTCTGTTTATTCCCCCAAAGCTCTGCCCAGTATTTATAGCTTGGAATTTTGAAACCATTTTTAATTATTAACCTTTTGATTTTTTTATAATGATTTATCCTAAGTTTTTTTATAATCATAAATATTATAGTACTTAATAAAAATGAATAAGGAAGAAAATATAGTCAAGTTTTTAAAAACAAAATATAAAAAAAAAATAAGCTTAGATACCAAAATATTTCTTGTTCTTGATATAGATTCTTTAGAATTTGTAAAATTAGTTAGAAAATTCGAAATATTGTTAAAAAAAAAATATAAACCAAGTACTAATCAGGAAATTTTGAACTTATCTTTAAAAAAATTTTTGATTTATTTTAAATAAAAATTTTCAAGTATCATATTAACTTTTTTTCTCAATAATTTCTTATTAGGTGCTTTAGGTATTTCTTTTATTCCTATTTCTCTTACATGAATTATTTGTTTTGGAATTTTATGTCGAGCAATTCTAGATTTCAAAAATTGGTAAAATTTTTTATAACTTATTTTCTTATTACTTTCATATAAGAATATTATTTTATTTTGTGTTATTTTGTCTTTTATAAAGCTGGCTATTCCAATTTTAATATCCTTAAAATTATAAATATGATTTTCAATTTCTGAGGGGTAAATGTTTTCTCCTGATACATTTATCATATTATCAATTCTATCTTTTATAAATAAATACCTATTTTTGTTAAAATAACCTAAATCTCCAGTTTTAAACCATTTATTTTTAAATTTTAAATTTGTTAATTTATTATTAGAGAAATAATTCTTAAATATATTTTCACCTTTAATTAATATTTCTCCAAATTTTTTATTTTTTTTTATAATTTTGATTTGATTGTTATTAAGAGGTTTGCCTACAGATCCGTAAAAGTAAGTATTACTTCTTGTATCTTCTGTTGATGCAATAGATGATGTTTCTGTTAATCCATAATTACACAAAACTTTTATTTTAAATTTCTTCTCAAATTTTAGTTGTGATTGTTTATCCAGTTTTGCACCACCACAAAAAAGATTAATTAAACTATGCTTTTTAATTTTTCTTAATGTGTTAAAATAATTTATATGGGTTGCCATAACAGAAGAATAATTAATTTTATATTTTTGAGATATCGGCCAAAAATTTAATAGACTTGTATCGGGACTAGTCGTAATTGTGCTGCCATTTAAAATGAAAGGTAATAATGTTGGAATAAATTGGCCGTTATTGTGGTAAAGTGGTGTTACAGATAAAAATTTTGGATTTTTTACCTTTATATTCAAAGAATTATTAATACCATACAAGTTAGTTAGCATTGATTTATGAGTTAAAACAACACCTTTAGGTTTTCCAGTAGAGCCCGATGTAAAAAGGATTTGTGCTTCAGAGTTTTGGCCAATACTTGATTTTATTTTAAAGTTATTATTTTTATTTTTTCTTGTGATTTTCTTTAAAAAATTATCATTTTTAATTATATATTTTTTTAAAAAACTAATTTTTTTTGCTTTTTTTAAAAAAATTTTATTTGTTATTAAAAAGCTTGGTTTAGTTATTTTAGCAATATAATTGATTTCCTCATTGCCACTATTTGGATTTACAGGTATGAATATTATATTATTATAAAGAGAAGATAAAAAAATTAGCAAAAGTTCTACAGAGTTGTCTAAAATTACTAAAATTTTAGATTTTTTTCTAATTTTGTTTTTTTTTAAAAAAATATTAAAATTTTGAAATATATTTATAAGATCTGAATATTTTAATTCCTGGTC
>FUFK010049739.1_pt1 | contig 10170 bp, 8 predicted proteins | sample 1021851 | NCBI WGS metagenome assembly FUFK01 (sample SAMEA51879418, study PRJEB19060) | metagenome
GAATCTCTCAGGCAAAAAGGACCGTAACATATTAACTCTGGAAAGAGATTTAATTCTCGCCGAAGGAGCAAAACTCTCAGGCAAATATACAGATGGGTATAATGAGTTAATATGGGAACAAAAAAAACATCACTTTACCAATTACATCAAGATTGTAACGCAAAGTTTGTTGAATTTGCAGGTTATCANATGCCAATNCAATATTCTGAAGGTATTGTAGAGGAGCATAAATTCACAAGAAATCACTCTGGTATTTTTGATGTTTCACATATGGGTCAATTATTTATTTATGGTGGTGAAGAATTAATTAAAGATTTAGAAAAAATTTTTCCATTAGATTTGAAAAATTTGAAACTAAATCATTCTAAATACAGCTTCCTGATGGATAAAGATGCTGGGATACAAGATGATTTAATCATTACAAAAATTGATGAAGGTTTTTTAATAATTCTTAATGCAGCGTGTAAAGACAATGATTTTAAAATTTTAAAGGAACTTTTAAAAGAAAAGTACAAAATGGTTTTGGATGAAAATAGATCTTTAATAGCAATTCAGGGACCTAAATCATCACAAATCTTAAATGAAGTTGTTGATGGGGTAAAAGATTTAAATTTTATGTCTGGAAACTGGTTCTTATTTGATAATCAGAAAGTATACATTACTCGATCTGGGTATACAGGTGAAGATGGTTTTGAAATATCAATTCTAAACAATTACGCGGATAAATTGACCAGAGAATTAATTAATAAAGGATCTAAATTAGCAGGCTTAGGAGCAAGAGATACTCTAAGATTAGAAGCTGGTTTATGCTTGTATGGTCATGACCTTGATAAAGATAAAACTCCAGTTGAAGCGAATTTGAAATGGGCAATTTCAAAAGAAAGAATTTCCAAAGGTGACTTTATTGGTTCGGACATAATTATTAAACAATTAAATGATGGTGTCACCAAAATAAGAGTTGGGATTAAACCTGAGGGAAGAATAATTGCCAGAGAAAAAACAAAAATATTCAACCAATCAGATGTTCATATTGGAGAAATTACTAGTGGTACATTTGGGCCAAGTGTAAATGGACCTGTAGCAATGGGCTATGTGGAAAATGAATTTTCAAAAAAAAACACTAAAGTATTCTTAGAGGTACGAGGTAAAAAATATGCAGCAAACATTTGCAGTTTACCATTTTATAAAAAAAGTTACGTAAAAGGAGTAAATCAATGAGTGAAGTGAAATATTCTAAAGAGCATGAATGGATTAAATTAGAAGGTGATGTTGCAACAATTGGGATAACAAAGCATGCAACGGAAATGCTAGGAGATATTGTGTTTGCAGAGCTTCCAGAAAAAGGTTCTAGTGTAGAAAAAGATGGAACAGCAGGAGTTGTAGAGTCTACTAAAGCTGCAAGTGATGTTTATACTCCAGTGAGTGGTGAGGTTGTAGATACAAATCAAGAAATTGTAGATGATCCATCCAAAATAAATCAAGACCCTGAAAATTCTGCTTGGTTCTTCAAATTAAAAATAAAAGATAAATCTGAAATGGACTCTTTAATGAACAAAGATGACTATGATAAATTTGCAAAGGAGAATAATACNTAATGTTACATAATTCTGAAAAAGATTTTATAAAAAGACACATTGGTCCATCTGANGATGATCAATCTAAAATGTTAAAAAAATTAAATTATAAATCATTAGATGATTTAATTAATAGTACTGTTCCAGAAAAAATACAGTTTAAGGGTGAACTTAATATTGGTGAGTCTAATTCAGAATACGAAGCATTAAGAAAATTAAAAGCAATTTCTAAAAAAAATGAAATTTACTCAAATTTTATTGGCATGGGCTATTATGGTACATACACACCTTACGTAATTTTAAGAAATATATTGGAAAATCCAGGCTGGTACACATCATATACGCCTTATCAACCAGAAGTGGCTCAAGGAAGACTGGAGATGCTTTTNAACTTTCAACAAATGATTGTTGATTTTACAGGAATGGATATTGCAAATGCATCTTTATTGGATGAGGGTACAGCTGCAGCAGAAGCTATGGGTTTAAGTTATAGACTTGATAAAAGTGATAGTAATTTGGTTTTTGTCTCAGAAAATTGTCACCCTCAAACTGTTGAGGTTATAAGAACTAGAGCAGAGCCTATGGGTCTCAAAGTTCTTGTTGGAAATGAAGATAAAGTTTTAGAACAATTAAAAGAGGATATAGTTTGTGGAATATTACAGTATCCNGGAACTTTGGGAGATATTAAAGATCCAAGCGAGGCAATAAGCAAAATTCATAANAAAAATGGTAAAGCTATTTTAGCTTGCGATCTTCTTGCGCTTGCAAAGCTTAAAACACCGAGAGAACTTGGCGCTGATATTGCAGTTGGTAGTTCACAAAGATTTGGTATTCCNATGGGTTATGGAGGACCACATGCAGCATTTTTTGCAACAAAAGATGAATACAAAAGATCTATGCCAGGTAGAATAGTTGGCGTTTCAGTAGATAGGCATGGAAACAAGGCTTATAGATTGTCACTACAGACTAGAGAGCAGCATATCAGAAGAGACAAAGCTACAAGTAATATTTGTACCGCTCAAGCATTGTTAGCCATAGTATCAGCAGCCTATGCTATTTATCATGGTCCAGATGGAATTAAGAAAATTTCTGAAAGAGTTTCTCAATTAGCAAAAAATTTCGCTGATAAAATAAAACAATCTGGATATGAAATATATTCTGATTACTTTTTTGATACTGTTACAATTATTACCAAAGAAAAGACTGATCAAATTTATAAAAATGCTTTAAATCAAAAAGTTAATATTCGAAAAGTAAACTCTGAAATGCTTGCTGTTTCTTTTGATGAGAAGAAAAATGTATATAGAGTAAATCAACTATTAAAAATTTTTAATGCAGCAGAATCCATAAAAAAAGAAGATCCAACAGTAAGTTTACCCAATTTACCAAAAAGTTTACTGAGAACTTCTAAATATTTAGAACATCCTGTTTTTAACTCATATCGTTCTGAGACTGAAATGCTCAGATACCTTAAAAAGTTAGAGGATAAGGATATAGCTCTAAACAGAACCATGATAGCNTTAGGCTCTTGCACTATGAAATTAAATGCCACTGCAGAAATGATACCTATCTCCTGGAGAGAATTAGCTGAGCCCCATCCATTTGTACCTATTGAGCAGATGGAGGGATATAGAACATTATTCACCGATTTAAAAAACTGGTTAAGATCAATTACTGGTTTTTCGGGAGTTTCACTTCAACCAAATGCAGGNGCCCAAGGCGAATATGCAGGACTAATGGTAATTAGAAAATATCATTTAGATAGAGGTGAAAAAAATAGAAACATATGTTTAATACCAAGCTCTGCACANGGAACCAATCCTGCTAGTGCACAAATGGTTGGAATGAAAGTGGTTGTAGTTAATTGTGATAAAGAAGGTAATGTTGATTTTGATGATTTAAAGAAAAAAGCAGAGCTTCATTCAGAAAATTTAGGAGCCTTGATGGTCACATATCCATCTACTCATGGAGTATTTGAAGAAAAAATTATGGATATATGTGAACTAATTCATAAACATGGTGGGCAAGTTTATATGGACGGGGCAAACTTGAATGCATTAGTTGGTATCGCTAAACCTGGAAATTTTGGTCCGGATGTTTGTCATATAAATTTACATAAAACATTTTGTATCCCTCATGGTGGGGGTGGACCAGGTATGGGACCTATTGCATGTAAAAAACATCTACAAGTTTATTTGCCTAATCATCCAGTTGTGAAAGATTGTGGTCCAGCAACGGGAATTGGAGCTGTGTCTGCTGCTCCATGGGGAAGCTCAAGTATTTTGTCAATTTCTTGGATGTATATAAAAATGATGGGATCAGAGGGATTAAAACTAGCTTCTAAAGTTGCGATACTAAATGCAAATTATATTGCTGAAAGACTGAAAGATCATTATCCAATCTTATACAAAGGTTCAAATGGTAATGTTGCTCACGAATGTATAATTGATATTAGGTCAATCAAATCAGAAACGGGTGTCACTGAGGAAGATATCGCAAAAAGATTAATTGATTTTGGTTTTCATGCACCAACAATGTCTTGGCCTGTGGCTGGAACAATGATGATTGAACCTACAGAAAGTGAGACCTTGTCAGAGCTAGATAGGTTTTGTGACACCTTAATTAAGATTAAACAAGAAATTGATCTAATTAAAACTGGTAAATTTGATAAAGTTGATAATCCAATTAAAAACGCTCCTCATACTGATACTGAGTTAGCTTCAGATAANTGGACACACAAGTATTCTAGAGAAGAGGCCGCTTATCCAGCTAAATTTTTAAAAGTAAATAAATTTTGGCCACCAGTTGCAAGAGTAGACAATGTTTATGGTGATAAAAATATTTTNTGCACATGTCCTAGCATGGATGAATTTAAAGAAGATGCAGCATAATTATTGATGAAAATTGCTGTAGTTGGTTCAGGCATTTCAGGATTAAGTGCTGCTTATTATCTNTCAAAAAAGAATCACGTAGATCTATTTGAAAAAGAAGATCACTTTGGTGGTCATTCACATACAATTGACCTTATGATTGGAACTAAAAAAGTTCCAGTGGATATAGGCTTTATAGTGTTTAACTTTGAAACTTACCCAAATTTAATTAATTTTTTTAATGAAAATAAAATTGAAATTGAAAAAAGCAACATGTCTTTTTCTGTATCAGTACAAGACTCAAACTTTGAATACTGTGGAAAAGGATTAAGTGGAATTTTTTCCAATAAGGTAAATTTATTTAATATTAAATTTCTAAAAATGTTTTTTGATATTATAAAATTTTATAAAAAATCTGATAAACTTGATAATTTAAATGAGAAAATCACATTGGGTGATTATTTGATTAATAACAATCTTTCAAAAGAATTTATCAATTATCATTTAATACCTATGGTGTCAGCAATCTGGTCGATGCCACCATATGCTGCGAATAAGATGCCTTTAAAATTCTTTTTAAAATTTTTTCAAAATCATGGATTATTTAAACTTAAAAATAGACCACAATGGTACACAGTCTCAAATAGAAGTAGGTCATATGTAAAAACTATTCTATCAAAAATTAGTGGAGAATATTTTAAGAATTATAAAGTCAATAAAATCATTAGTAAATCAAATGGTATTGATTTGTATTATGGTGGAAAAAATGAATTTTTTGATTACGACAAAGTAATTATTGCAACACATGCGGACGAAGCATTATCAATGATTGAAAATCCAACTGATCAAGAGAAAGAAGTTTTGTCAAATTTCAGTTATAAAGAAAATTTGGCTTACATACACACAGATGAGACAGTTATGCCAAAAAACAAGAATGCCTGGTGTGCTTGGAACTCTTCTATGAAGAAAAATGAAATTGAAAAAAATTCAATCACTTATTGGTTAAATTTACTTCAAAATTTAGAATGTGAGAAAAATATATTTCTTACACTAAATCCATACCTCGATATTGATGAAACAAAAATTTTGAAAAAAGTTAAATTCACTCACCCATATTTTGATCAATCTGCTTTAGATTATCAAAGTAAGCTTAAAAATTTGCAAAATAAAAGAAATATTCTTTTTTGTGGTAGTTATTTTGGTTACGGTTTTCATGAAGATGGAATAAAATCATCAATTGAAATGCTAAAAAACCTTGATGACTAGCTCAATTTACAATGGAACGGTAATACACAAAAGATTTAAACCAAAAAAACATTATTTTAAGTACAGTGTATTTTCATTATTAATCGATTTATCTGATCTAAATAATCTGAATAAAAATATAAGTTTTTTCTCATATAATCGGTTTAATCTAATTAGTTTTTTTGACAAAGATCATGGTCAAAGAGATGGCTCATCTTTGACTGAATGGGTGAAAAAAAATTTAGAGGAAAATAATATCTTTTCAAAAGATATAAGAATAAAGCTTTTGTGCTATCCAAGAATTTTTGGTTATGTGTTTAATCCTCTTAGTGTTTTCTTTGTTTATGATCATAATGAAAATTTAATTTCAATATTATATGAGGTAAAAAATACTTTTGGAGAACAACATACTTATATTTTTAGAGTAGAGAAAAATAACATGTTACAACACAACTGTTTCAAAAAATTTCATGTGTCTCCGTTTATTGAAATGAATTGTAATTATTTTTTTAGAATCTTAAAACCCTCTGAAAAGATTTCAGTCATAATTGATCAATATCAGCAAAATGAAAAAATCTTATTTGCATCACAAGAAGGAAAAAGGGTAGATTTTACAACCATAGAACTACTTAAATCATACATAAAACATCCTTTAATGACATTTAAAATTATATCGGCGATACATTTTGAAGCCTTTAAATTATGGCTGAAAGGAATAAAATTTGTAAAAAAAAAACTTAAAATTAAAAATAATATTACTTTTGAGAATTAATGGGCTTATATAACTTTTCAGATCAAATCGTCTTTAAAATTTTAAGAGATATTGAGCATGGGTATTTAGAGATCACAAAATATAATGGTGAATTATTAAAATTTGGAAACCCTAATAGTCCTTTAAAATCAGTTTTAAAGATAAAAAAACCAAATTTTACTTTNAACTTAATAANAGGNGGAAGTGTTGGTTTTGCAGANTCTTATATGAGGGATGAATTTGAAACTGATAATCTTTCAAATTTGATAGAAATCACTGCAAGAAATATTAAAATAATTTATAAATTTTCAGGTCTATTAGACTTTCCAATGGTCAATTACGTAAAAAATATATTTATTAAAAACACCAGAGGTCGAAGTAAAGATAATATTTCAAAACATTACGACTTAGGCAATGAGTTTTTTGCACTATGGCTTGATAAAACCTTAACATATTCAAGTGCAATATTTGATGAGAGAAATAAAGATTTGTCTAATGCACAAAATAATAAATATCAAAAATTAATAGATTTAATAAAACCAAATAACGGTGACAAAATTTTAGAGATCGGATGTGGTTGGGGTGGTTTTGCTGAATATTTAGGAAAAAAATATGATGTTAAATTAGATTGTATTACTATATCGAAAAAACAATTTGAATATGCAAAAAAAAGAATTCANGAATGTGGCTTAAACGAAAAAGTAAATATTGAAATTAAAGATTATAGAGATTTAAAAAATAAATATAATTCAATTGCTTCAATAGAAATGATAGAAGCTGTTGGACAAAATTACCTAGAAAGTTATTTTAAAACTATTAAAGACAATCTATCAGATGATGGAAGAGCTGCTATTCAGGCTATTACAATAGATGATAATATGTTTGACCGATATAAAAACAAGACAGACTTTATCCAAAAATATATTTTTCCTGGAGGTTTTTTACCAAGTAAGAATATAATTAATAAATATGTCTCAGAAAATAATCTAGCTATCAAATCATATGATTCTTATGCTGATCATTATTCTGATACATTAGCAATATGGAGAAATGAATTTAATAAGAAGTGGGATTTAATTAAGAAACAAGGATTTGATTTAACTTTTAAAAGAATGTGGGAATTTTACCTTTCTTATTGTGAGGCAGGATTTAAATCGAAAAATATAGATTTAATTCAATTTTCACTTCAAAATAAATGATCTTTAAAGGAAACAAATGATTAAACTTAAAAATAGCAAATCAATTTTATTGATAATTTTTCTTTTCTTAATTACAAACTGCTCAAAAAATAGCGCTATGAAACCAGAAGATTTTAAAAATAAAGAACCTAGATTGATTATTGAAAATTATTTGTCCGGCAATGTAAAAGCTTGGGGTGTGCTTCAAAATAGATCTGGAAAAGTCACAAGACAATTTTCTGCAGATTTAAACGGAAAATGGGATGGTAAACAACTGATACTCGACGAAAAATTTAACTGGGATGATGGGGAAATTCAAACCAGACAATGGCAGATCACTAAAATTGATGAAAATAATTATGAGGGTACGGCAGGAGATGTTGTTGGTAAAGCTAAAGGNTATTCNTATGGTCCAGCNTTTAAATTTGAATATGTTTTGTTAGTNCCAGTCAAAGGTAAAGAAATGAAAATTACTTTTGATGNTTGGATTTTTAAACAAGATGAACGTGTAGCAATTAANAGGGCTACAATGACTAAGTTTGGNTTCAAAGTCGCTGAATTAACTGTNGTTTTTGTAAAAGATTAATTTTTTTTTTGATATTTTGTAAGTTTCCCAATTAAGCCAAAATAAATTTTGTTTGGTAAGAAACTTAATACTTTCAATATAGTTGTTAAAGATTTTGGAAAATGAATTTCAAAAGAATTTTTGTTTATTAAACCATCATAAATTTTTTCTGCAGCATATTCAGAAGTTTTTAAGAAAGGCATTTTAAAATCATTTTTGTCAGTCATTGGTGTTTTAATAAAACCTGGTGAGACAAGACANACCCNNACATTTGATCTACCAAAATCNAAATATAANCTTTCAGCTAAATTNTTTAAAGCTGATTTCGATGGCCCATATCCAGTTGAATTAGGTAATCCCCGGTAACCTGCAATAGAAGAGACTATTGTGATTGTTCCACTTTTTTTATCTTTAAAATATTTTTCTACAGCTTTAATACTATTTAATGTTCCAAAAAAATTTACTTTAAATACATTTTCAATTTGCTCAACATCAATATCTTTTTCTTTTTTGGGATCCCATGTACCAGTTGAAAAAAAACAAATATCTACACTTTGAAAAGTATCTACTATATTTTGAAAAACTTCTTTACATTTATTCTTATCGGTTACGTCTAATGGAAAAGAACTAATATTTTCATGCTCTCCACAAGTTTCTTTTAATAAATTTTCACGTCTTGCTGATATTGCAACATTCCAACCTTCTTTGGCAAATTTTATTGCTAAAGCTTTACCAATTCCTGTGCTACCACCTGTGATCCAAATAGTTTTTTTATTCATATTATAAAGATGTATAATACTAATATGCTAAAAAATAAATTTTTATCATTAATTCTTTTTTTTATTGTCACTTTTTCAGCGTCATTTACCGGAGGTTTAGTCTCAATTAGCCTCAAAGAGCCATGGTACTCTAGTCTTGTCAAATCAAATTATAATCCACCAGATTGGATATTTGCACCTGTTTGGACAACACTATATGCAATGATGACATTAGCTATTTGGTTTTTTTGGCACAGTAAAAAAAGAGATGTAAATACAATTTACATTTATTTTATACATATAGTTTTTAATGCAACTTGGAGTATTGTTTTTTTTGGACTACATCAAATATTTTTCGCATTAGTTGTTCTCGTAATTTTGATAACTTTGATAATAATTTTAATTATTAGATTTAAACGTGTCAATTTTGTAAGTTATTACTTAATGATTCCATATTTACTTTGGTGTCTCTATGCTTTATTTCTTAACTATAACCTTATGGTACTGAATTAAATGGATGATGTTGTTATAGTTGGTGGTGGAATAATTGGTGCAGCGACAGCTTATTTCCTATCTAAAGAAGGAAGAAAAGTTAAAGTAATTGAGAGAGACCCAACTTACAAATCAGCTTCCTTTCCGTTATCTCTTGGCGGTTTTAGAAGACAATTTTTTCAAACGGAAAATATATTATTGGGTAAATTTGCAAGAGAATTTATTTTTCAAATACCAGAGTTGCTCAAAACAGAAAAAAATCCTAATCCTACTGCAAGCATGGTACCAAATGGATATCTATTAATGTTTGGCCCAGAACATGCAGACGAACAATATAGGGCTCTTGAAAATCATAAAGCATGTGACGCTGGAACAAAGAACATCAAAGGTTCCGAGTTAGACAAGTTTTTTCCTTATATAAACAAAGAAGGAATAGAAACGGCTACATTTACTGACAATAAAAGTGAAGGATGGATTGATCCTTTCCTTTTTCACACAGCATTAAAAAGTAAAGCGATAGAGCAAGGTGCAGAATTTGTTAAAGGTGAAGTTAAATCTTTATCGGAAATAAATGCTAAAACGATAGTATCTGCCGCTGGATGTTGGACAAAAGAATTATTGGAAGATATTCCAGTTGAGCCTCAAAAGCACACAGTCTTTAGAGTTAAGTGTCCAAAACATATTCCTGAAATGCCATTAACTGGAGATTTAACAACAGGAGTTTATTGGAGACCTGA
>FUFK010067881.1_pt1 | contig 10170 bp, 7 predicted proteins | sample 1021851 | NCBI WGS metagenome assembly FUFK01 (sample SAMEA51879418, study PRJEB19060) | metagenome
TCCTGGCGGTTTTGATGAGTTTCGTTCTGACAACAGAGATGAGGATGATATATAATGGANTTTCTCAAAGATATTGCTANNCAAAGCNGGNAACGAATATGCTNGTNTGGTNNCNGATGGTGTAGAAGCNGGNGATGTAGATNNTTTTATTGANACTGGTTCNTACATNTTTAATGCACTTTTNTCTGGTAGTATTCATGGTGGTTTACCATCAAANAAGATTACTGCAATCGCTGGTGAAAGTGCAACTGGTAAAACATTTTTTGTAATGGGTATGTGTAAAAACTTTCTGGATAGTAACCCAGATGCTGGTGTCATATATTTTGAGAGTGAAAGTGCAATCACTAAACAGATGGTGATTGATAGAGGCATTGACCCTAATCGTATGGTCATGTTTCCAGTGACTACCGTACAAGAATTTAGAACACAAGCGATTAGAGTTCTNGATANATANNTNNAACANNATGNNGNNGNTNGNANACCTATNNTNNTNTGTCTNGANTCACTTGGTATGTTGTCTACTACAAAAGAAGTAGAAGATACTGCTGANGGTAAAGAGACTNGNGANATGACNAGNGCACAAGTNNTNAAGGCTGCATTTCGTGTATTGACTTTNAAACTTGGTCGTGCAAAAGTTCCTATGGTTGTGACAAACCATACATATGATGTAGTAGGTTCTATGTTCCCAACAAAAGAGATGGGTGGTGGTTCTGGTCTTAAATATGCAGCCTCATCTATTGTCTATCTTTCAAAAAAGAAAGAGAAGGACGGTTCAGAAGTAATTGGTAATATTGTACATTGTAAAAACCACAAATCAAGAATGACCATAGAAAATAAGATGGTCGATGTTCGTTTAACGTATGACAAAGGATTAGATAGATATTATGGATTACTTGACCTTGCACTCAAGTATGATATATTCAAATCTGTTTCTACTCGTATTGAACTACCAGATGGTTCTAAGACTTTTGGTAAGACTATCAATAATAACCCAGAGAAGTTCTTCACTGAGGATATTATGAAACAGTTAGATGAATGTGCTCAGAAAGAATTCAAGTATGGAAATATCGAAGAAATACAAATACGTCCAGAATAAATCTGCAAAGTGGCAAGGTATCGGTCTTACTAAAGAAGCAGGATTTTATCAAGGNGTGGTTTACAGATATGGAAAAGTNACTCCNATTGAAGAGGACGATAAATTACGACTAAAGTTTGACTGGCAAATATTAGACTCTAATGGGTTAGGAAAAGAACATTTCGGTGATGATTTTTTTAACTTGATTGGTGACATACTTTATGATATAATGGATAAACAATTAGAAGATGGAAGTTTGCAATATGTTAACACAGACGATAGAAAGAACAACGCTATCACACTTAATACATAACGAAAATTATTGTAGGAAAGTTCTCCCATTTATCAAGTCGGAATACTTTTCTAATCGTAGTGAAAGAGTAGTATTTGAAGAGATTGAAAAGTTTCTTGAAAAGTATAACTCTCTCCCTACAAAAGAAACGCTTACGATTGGTATTGATAATCGTAAAGATATTAATGATGATGAATACAAAAAGATAGTAGAGGTAATTACCTCACTAGATAAAACAGAAGTTGACCTACAGTGGTTACATGATGAAACAGAAAAGTTCTGTAAAGATAAAGCGATATATAATGCAGTTCTTGATGGTATCAAAATTATTGATGGTAAAGATAAGGAAAGAACACCAGAAGCAATACCGTCAATATTATCAGAAGCACTTGGTGTTGCATTTGACTTATCTGTAGGACACGATTATGTTGAAGATGGATTAGAAAGATTTGAGTTCTATCATAAGAAAGAAGAAAAGATAGAATTTGATTTGGACTATTTCAATAAGATTACAAAAGGTGGATTACCACCAAAGACTTTGAACATTGCACTTGCTGGTACTGGAGTAGGTAAATCACTATTCATGTGTCATATGGCTGCNTCNACACTTATGCAAGGTAAGAATGTTTTATANATTACATTAGAGATGGCAGAGGAACGTATCGCAGAACGTATTGATGCAAATCTAATGAACGTAACTATAGATGATTTACATACACTTCCTAAAAAGATGTTTGAGAATTATCTAACTAAAATACAAAAGAAGACAAATGGTAAATTAATTGTCAAGGAATATCCAACTGCATCTGCTCATGTTGGTAACTTCAGAAGTCTGATTAAAGAACTTGCACTCAAACGTAGTTTCAAACCAGACATTATATTCATTGACTACTTAAATATTTGTGCATCTTCAAGATTTAGAGGAAATGCAAATGTCGGTTCGTACTTTTATATTAAAGCGATTGCAGAAGAACTTAGGGGTCTTGCCGTTGAAACTAATGTTCCGATTATGTCAGCGACACAAACTACTAGAAGTGGATTTGTCTCAAGCGACATTGGGTTGGAGGATACATCAGAAAGTTTTGGTCTACCAGCTACGGCTGACCTTATGTTTGCTCTCATATCTACCGAAGAATTAGAAGACTTAAATCAAATCTGTGTTAAACAATTGAAAAATCGTTACAATGACCCAACTATAAATAAAAGATTTATATTAGGTATTGACAGAGCAAAGATGAGATTATATGATGTTGAACAACACGCACAAAGGGATATAGTAGATTCTGGACAAGAAAAAGATGAAGTGGTATTCGACAATACACCGTTTGCTGGAAAGACTAGCAAATATGAGAAGTTCTCTGACATCAAGGTTTCCTCGTAAAACCTACAAGGTGAAATATTATCACGACATAAATCCAGACACCCAGAAGTGGGAAGTGATTGAACTACCATCTAACAATGTTATTCAAACGTATGACTTTGAAGAAGATGCATCTGATTTGTCCACTCAACTAAATACAAACAAACCTTTCGGTGACCACGGTTTCCCAAATTTCTTATCACATAAATAATACTATTATAAATGGAGTAATTGGATGTTAGGATTTAAAGGTTTTCTTGCAGAAGCCCAAATGGATAAAACCCAGCTTCTAAAAAGAGATAATATTAATATACTCAAAACTGCAATAGAAAAGGGTACGCCTTTAGAAACCTCTAAAGGAAAAACTTCACTTACATTTATTAATGACGTAGATAAAGTTGCTTTTAATAGTGGTGACTTAGATACTGCATTTTATAGTAATAGACGTTTTAAAAAAGTATTTCGCACAGATGATGGTGAGGAAATTACTTTAAAAGATGTTGTCAAAACAGATATGTTTGGTGGTGGTAAAGGTTCTGGTGGTGGAGCCGCAAATACAAAAGTGACAGAATCATTACAGTGTGTTTATTGTTCTGAGATATTTAATGGTGTTAAACCAGATGACATTGATTTAAAAGGTTTAAAATTTAAAGATTTTGAGGTTGATGAAAGTATTGAAAATATTGATAATGCATTGACTGATGATTGGATACACTCAAGTGTAATGATTGCAAATCTAATGAAATCAAAGATGAAAGGAAAATACGTTTTTCATAGAGGTTCTCCATTTGTTTCAGAAATAGAAAATAAATTTAAAGTTTTAAATAAAGATGCTGGAAGACCGTTTTCAAATATTAATAAATGGAGTCCAGCGGATATATGGGCAGTAAGAAAAGGTTTTGTTCCAAATTTAAATAAATATGATACCTTGGGTGAATTTAATAACTACTTTAAAGAAGTATATGACTCTGGAGATTTACTAGGTATATCTCTTAAAAAAGTTTCTGGTAGTTCTGTTCCTTATGGTGAATATAATGTAACTGGATTTATTCGTAGACCAGTCACATTTGGTGGTTACCAAGTGAGTGGAAGAACTTTTTTTAGTGGTAAAGATTGTTACGTTACGTTAAAAGGTGCTGGAAATTTACAATTAAGAACATTTGGTAATTTTGCGTTTCAAGGTGAGATAAAAGGTAGAAGTGCAGCTGCTGGAAAAATTGGTGGTGGTATAATACTTGGAATATTAGAAAAGGTAACATCAAAACAAACAAAATATACACAAGCGAGAGTAAAAGGATTCTCAAATCCTAGAAGGATAAATCCACAATTTCTCCAAGAATTTTATGAAATGTATATTGGTCTTGAGGAAAAGACAAAGATATTAAAGTTAGATGAATTTAAAAAACAATTAGAGAAACAAACACATGATTATATCTTTTCAAAATATTGGGGAATGTTTGTAGTTTCAGAAATAGTTAACAGTGGTAAATCAAATGACGTTACAGATGCAATCGCTGGATATGCAGCCTCACAATCAGATTTATCTGGGCCTTATGCAAAGTATGGTGATTAATGTTTAATTTATTCGAAAGTAAAGCAGGGAAAAACCTACATCTAGAACATATCGAAGATGAGATATTAAACTTTGGTGTGCCTGGGGGTAGAGGTGCAATCAACTTTATGCGTTCACTAAGAGATATGCTTGCTGGTGAGTCTAGGTCTTCAGTCAACATGACAGTCAAGTGGGATGGTGCGCCTGCGATATTCGCTGGTATTGACCCAAGTGATGGTAAGTTCTTTGTTGCAAAGAAATCAGTATTTAACGTAGACCCAAAACTTTATAAATCAGATGCAGAGATTGATGCAGATTTATCTGGAGACTTAAATGCAAAATTCAAAGTCGCACTTGCAGAGTTCTCAAAACTTGGAATCAAAGGAGTACTCCAAGGTGACCTCATGTTCACAGATGACATTTCGAAAGAAACTATTGATGGGGTATCGTATTACACTTTCCAGCCTAATACTATTGTTTACGCTGTGCCTGTTGATAGTTCTCTTGGTAAGATAATGAACTCTGCAAAGATTGGTGTTGTATGGCATACGACATATTCTGGTTCTACTCTTCAAGACATGAAAGCATCTTTTGGTGCAAATATAAAAGGGTTAAAAAAATCAACCTCTGTATGGATGGATGATGCAACATATAAAGATGTATCTGGTCGTGCAACTATGACAAGTGGAGAAACTGCTGATGTGACTGCATCGTTGTCAGAGGCAGGGAAAACATTTCAAAGAATTAATTCAGTACGACTAAAGAAGTTTCTAAATTTACAGGATTCTCTTACAGGAAAACTTGTGGGTGCGTCACTCAAGACATACAACAACACGAAAGTTCGTGCCGGTCAAAAGATAACAGACCCAAAAGGACACGCAAATGGTTACATTACTCATGTTGAGAATCATTTTCAGAAAGAGATTGACAAACTTAAAACAGATAAGTCTAAAGATGTTCTCAAAACAAAGATGACTGAATATGTTCGTGAGTTTAAAAAAGACTTAGGTAATCTACAACAAGTGATTACATTTCAATCACATTTGGTAGATGCAAAGATGAAAATCGTCAGTAAACTAAATAGTGTGAAAGGTTTAACCGATACTTTTATCAAGACTGCAAATGGATTTAAGGTGACAAACCCAGAGGGATATGTTGCAATTGATAGAATATCTGGTGANGCTGTGAAGTTAGTTGATAGAATGGAATTTAGTTTTAATAACTTTACTGCAATTAAGGCATGGGATAAATGAAAACTTTAAACGAATTATATTCCACCATCCAAGAGGATGATGTAGAGGAGAAGATGAATCCTGCTCAAGCTATGCAACTGCGTAGAAAAATGGGTAGACGTATGAAACTTCTTGCAAAAAACTCAGCTGTAAAAATGAAAAAGAAAAGGTCTAGACTGAAAAGAAGGTCTACTGACAAACTTGCAAAGTCAGCTGCAAGACAAGCAAAGATGATGGTAATTAAAAGGTCAATTGGTCAAAAAGTAAAATATAACGAATTACCCATACAAAAAAGAATACAAATAGACCAAAAGATTGTTGCAAGAAAAGCAAAAGTTATTCAAAAGATTGCAAAAAAACTACTTAGAGGTTTGAAAGCTGGTGAATCAGAGAGAATCGCAAAGAATAAAGCGGCTCAACAAGATGCAGTAGGGGATTAATATGAAAACATTATTGCAGTTACAAGAACAACCAAAGAGAGTTGCATTTACTTTTGGTAGATTTAATCCACCAACTACTGGACATGAAAAGTTAATTCAAAAACTTGCAAATCAAGGTGGTGAGATTATGGTATTCCCATCACATTCTCAAGACCCAAAGAAGAATCCTTTACCACATCCCAGAAAAATTGCATATATGAAGAAGATGTTTCCTCGTTACTCAAAGAGTATCATGACGAGTAAAGCACGAAACGTATTTGAGATATCTACTGACCTTTACAATAAAGGATACACAGATATCACGATGGTTGTAGGTTCAGACAGAGTGAAAGAGTTTGATGCACTTCTTAAAAAATACAACGGAGTAAAAGGAACACACGGTTTCTATGACTTTGATACAATTAGTGTTGTATCTGCTGGAGAACGTGACCCAGATGCAGAAGGTGTCGAAGGTATGTCTGCATCAAAGATGAGAGCAGCCGCAGTTGCAAATGATTTCGACTCTTTTGAAATGGGATTACCCAGAGGTTTCAGAGATGGTAAGAGACTATTTGATGACATTCGCAAAGCGATGAAAGTAAATGAAACAAACTGGTCAACGGAAGAAATATTGAGAGATGCATATATTCGTGGTGAGATATTCAATATAGGGGAAGAAGTACAAACAACGGATGGATTTGTAGGTGAGATTGTTCGCAAGGGAACAAACTATGTTGTTCTGGAAACAAATGGTGAGTTTAGAAAATCATGGATTACTGACTTGATTGAAGCGAAGAAGATTACAAAGACAAAACAAGCAAAAGGTGAAGTCGGAGATGTAAAAGGAACACAACCAGCGAAATACTACTCAAAAGATGCAGAGGGTGATGCGATGTCAAAAGACACGAAACTCGCTCGTGCGAAATATTTTGCAAAAGGTGGTTCTAGAAAAGATGCGCCTGGAGATATAGACCCAAAAACTGGTGAGAGACAAAAGACCAAACCATCTCAGTATACCAAAAAGTTTAAACAGATGTATGGTGAACAAGAGAAAGAACCAGCAAAGTCTGACGCACAGAAAGATAGAGAAGAATTTAAGAAACTGCAAAAGGATAAGAAAGTTGCACAACTACAATATCGCATGGCCAAAGATGCAGAGATGGTTGCACGACTTTCACAACAAGAAAAATATGATAGTGATAAGTTTTTTGGTGGGAAAGGAACACCAGAACAGAGAGCACAACTCCTTAAACTTCAAACTAAAGCATTGAAAACTTTTCCTAGTTCACCTAAACAAAAAGAAATTAAAAAAGAAATAGATGCATTACGAAAAAAAATGGGAATGAAAGTTTCAGAAAGAAAACTTACTGATGCAGAAAAAGATAAAATGAAGAAGTATGAAAAAGATATTGACATTAAAGATTTTATTGATAGATACGGTGAAGAGGAAGGTAAGTCAATCTACTATGCAACTATAACTAAGATGGCTAAGGGTGAAAGTCTGTGGGCAAACATTCATAAGAAAAGACAAAGAATCAAAAGGGGTTCTGGTGAACGTATGAGAAAGAAAGGTGAGAAGGGAGCACCTACAGCTGCACAGATGGCAAGAGCAAAAGGTGAATCAGTTAATGAGAGTATGGATGAAAAGAACCTTACTAAATCACAACAAGATAGATTAGATGACTTAGAGTCATACTTAGGTCATTTACTAAGATTGAGAACTCCTCGCACAGCAGAGATTGATGCAACTAAGAAGAAGATAAAGAAACTTAAATCTGAGTTTGAACCAGAAGATGATATGAATGAAATGACTGGATTTAATGTTCCAGAACTTATCAAGACAACTATTCATAGATTGACACATCCAAAGGGTTACAAAGCTTTGATAACCAAATACACACAAGCAGTTGCAAAGGAAAAAGAAAAGTCTGGACATCAAGATAGTAATGGTGCAGTTCTTTCAGACATTGCAAGACAAATGGGTTTTGATAGAATCAAACCAATACAAATGTATATCAATAAGTTAGTTCGTAAGGGTCAACTACCACAAATGTTAGCTGCAGAGTTAGAGAAAGAAGGTGACCAAAAACAAACTACTATGGATAATCAGTTAACACATTCGAATGAATCCTACGAAATAGGTAAAGATTATGCACAACATACATTTGAGATTGACCCATACCTTGCACCAGAGAACGAGTCTAAAGGTTATTTTACTAGAACAAAATCACAATCAAGTAAAGGTAAAAAACTAGTATCAGTGGTTGCACCAGACATAAAAAAGAAATTAAAAGGCATTGACCATAAGATAGAACCAGACTCAACTGGAACTCAAATAATTCTTACTGTTGATAAATCAGATGTTGAAAACGTAAAAAAGATGGTAGGATTGCCAAACATGGTAAAGGTTGTGTCAGAAAATCCAGTAATGATTGCTAGAGGTGCGTCTGCACTATCAAAGATTAGTCCATCATCTGCTGCTGGAGCTGCAACTGCTATCGGTCAAGGATTATCAAAAATATCAAAAGGTAAAACTACATCTTCAAAATCTAGAAAACAATTAAGAGATGAATTGTTAGATGAAAAGATTGCTGGTCTAGTAAACAAGTCAGAGAAAACTGGTGTTCCATATTCAATACTCAAGAAGAGTTACGACAGAGGTATGGCCGCATGGAAGGGTGGACATAGACCAGGCGCTACTCAACAACAATGGGCATTTGCAAGAGTGAACTCCATGTTAACTGGTGGAAAAGCAGACCCAGACCTACAAGCACAAATCAAAAAAGGTGGGTACAAAAAGAAGAAGAAAGCAAAAAAAGAAGAAGTTACAGAATGGTATCATAACGAAAACACGCACAAGATGTATGAAGAGAGATATGGTGTTGAATGGAGAAATAAACTAAATATAACATACGAAATGATGTTATCAAAACTTTCTGAGGGAATGTATGACCATGTTATTACAGAAGCAGAATATCAAGGTCGAAAGGTAAAACTAAATGACCCTTTCAGATTACCAACTGGAAGTAACAAAAAGTTCGGTGTGTATGTAATTAATGATAAGGGTAATGTAGTAAAAGTTACATTTGGTGACCCTAACATGGGTATCAATCGTGATGACCCAGAGGCAAGAAAGAATTTTCGTGCAAGACATCAATGTGACACTAATCCAGGCCCCAAGTATAAAGCGAGATATTGGAGTTGTTTCCAATGGAGAGCTGGTGCGAAAGTAGATAACTAAGGAAACTATTATGAGTAAACATGGACAATCAATGAGTCAGACACTTGCACAAATGCATTTGAATGAATTAAAAATGACTGACCCAAAGTTAAACAAAATGTTTGATAAACTAAAAAAGGGTGATACGGTTAAAATTAAACATAGTTCTACCTTGGAAAGAGGTAAGGATTTTATCGAATATATTGTTAAATCAAAGAATGTGGTAAACAAGGGTAGAGTTGAAAAGATTACACTTGCGACTAAAGATAATCCTACTGCTGTAAAGAAGTTTCTATACAAAAGAGATGGTAAGGTAACATTTGCAGTTGGTGATATGGGTGCATCTATTGATGACATCAAAGAAAAGTATTCTATAATTAATCATGAGATTATTGAAGACATTGAGGTAGAAGGTCTAGATGAGAAAAAAGGAGATTATGTAATAACTCTTAAAGGTAAAGAAGTGTTCAGAAGTGAATCTGAAAATGATGCTAGGTCTTCTTTTCATAAACTACGCAAAAAACATGGTAATGATGTAAAGGTTACTAAAGAAGAAGTTGAACTTGATGAGAATATACCTAAGAGNACTATGTATGCNNTAGTNAAAGATGGTAAGGTTGTCGCAAAAGGTTCTAAACGTGACATGACCAGTAAGATGAAAAAAGAGGGTGGTAAGATTTTTAATGCACCAAGTAAAAAAGTTGGTGACACAATGAAAGAAAGTTTAGGTGAGAAGTTTACCAAGAANGACTTTGCAAANAATGAGGCCGATAACGAACACACAAAGAATGCTATCGAACTTGTAAAAATGTTTGGTACATCTGATGAAGATATAAAAATAAACGCTATCGCAGCCAGACATAATATGAAAGGTTCTATTGATAGAAAAGACCAACAAGTTAGAGATGCATTAGTTAAGAAGTATTACCCAAAATTAAAAGAAGAAGTTGAAATAAACGAGGATGGTCATCAAGATGTTGCATCTGCAATACGTCAATGTAAAACTATCACAGAAGATGC
>FUFK010753468.1_pt1 | contig 10170 bp, 9 predicted proteins | sample 1021851 | NCBI WGS metagenome assembly FUFK01 (sample SAMEA51879418, study PRJEB19060) | metagenome
AAAGTGGATTTAAGGATTGCCATGCTGAAAACTATTATTCCTCGTCAACAAAATTTAGGGTGGTTACATATCTTTCTAAAAATGGACTGAATTTGAGCTGGAAAGTTTATCCAAAGGAGGAGAAAATTTAGTCAAATTTATTCCCTCAACGGCAGTTTTGTACTCTTCGATAGTAGGTGTTCTCCCAAGAACCGCTGACAATACGACGACTGGGGTAGAGGCAAGCAAAGATTCTCCTTTTTTCTCTGGAGTATCCTCGACTACTCTACCCTTAAATAGTCGAGTGGACGTAGCAAGCACGGTATCCCCTTTTGCTGCTTTCTCTTGATTCCCCATGCATAGATTACATCCAGGCCTCTCAAGGTACAGAATATTTTCATATTCCGTTCGAGCTGAGTTTTTGGGAGAGTTGTCATCAAACTCAAACCCAGAATATTTTTGCAGAATACTCCAGTCACCTTCTTCCTTCAATTCATCGATAATATTATAGGTTGGGGCTGTCAAAACGAGAGGAGCGTTGAACTTCACCTCGCCCGTTTGGCTTTCCAAATTTCTCAGCATTTGTGCCACGATCTTTACATCGCCCTTGTGCACCATACAGGACCCAACAAAGCCCAAATCTACCTTTTTGTCTGAACCGTAATAGGAAATGGGCCGTATTGTATCGTGAGTATACCGTTTTGATATATCGATGTTATTGACATCCGGGTCAGCAATCATAGGTTCGTTGATCTNNTCTAGATCAACTATTACTTCTGCAAAATACGTTGCGTTCGCATCAGGTTTGAGAGCTGGCTTGGACCCTGATTTTATTTCAGTGATCCTCTTATCGGCAATNTCTATCAATCCTTGAAGCATGCCTTTCTCATTCTCCATGCCTTTGTCAATCATCGTCTGTATACGATCCTTTGCAATTTGGAGAGATCCTATAAGTGTTTCATCCTCAGAAATGCAAATGGAAGCCTTAGCTTTCATTTCTGCCGTCCAGTCCGTAAATGTGAAAGCTTGGTCAGCCAGTAACGTTCCTATATGCACTTCTATGATGCGCCCCTGGAATACGTTATCTCCAAATTGATCNAGCATTTGCGCCTGGGTGGCGTGTACGACGTCTCTAAAGTCCATATGATCTGCCATTTTCCCTTTGAAAGTGACTTTCACAGATTCTGGNATCGGCATGCTGGCTTCACCGGTGGCAAGAGCCAAAGCAACAGTTCCAGAGTCAGCTCCAAAAGCAACACCTTTAGACATTCTGGTGTGCGAGTCTCCACCAATAATAATTGCCCAATCGTCGACAGTTATATCATTCAGTACTTTGTGAATCACATCTGTCATAGAATGATAAATTCCTTTTGGATCACGTGCTGTGATTAGACCAAATTTATGCATAAATTCCATTAATTTGGGTGTATTTTGTTGGGCTTTTAAGTCCCAAACAGAAGCGGTGTGACATCCTGATTGGTAAGCTCCATCCACGGTTGGTGAAATAACGGTTGCAGCCATCGATTCTAATTCTTGAACTGTCATTAAACCTGTGGTGTCCTGTGAGCCTACGATGTTGACTTTAACTCTAACGTCGGATCCAGCGTGCAGAACTTTTCCACCAGCAATGCCTAATGCATTTGCATTGAATATTTTTTCAACAGCGGTTAAGCCCTGGTTTTTGTGCGAAATCTCTTGGGATGGAGCGAATACTGACTTCGTTTTTAAGCCAAGTGTGTCACATGCAAAACTTTGCAATTTCTTACCAAAAACAATGCCGTAGGCGCCGCCAGCTTTAATAAACTCCAATTTTTGCGGTGTAAAAGAAGAGGCGGCATCAACAAGTTCCTCTTTGCCTAACGCGTCATACATTTTTTTGTCTTTAGTATTTATCTTAAAGACCGTACCAGTATCTACAGAGAATCTTTGTTCTAATATAGGGTTGCCATCATTGTTTAGGATTGGATTGCCATCAGTATCTAATTTTTTAACCCAATTTTTTAGATCAATGCCGATACCGCCAGTCACACCTAAAGCAGTTTGGAAAATTGGTGAAATTCCATTGGTACCGCCCACGATTGGTGCGATATTAACGAAGGGTATGTATGGGCTAGCTTGCTTTCCGGTCCACAAAGCAACATTGTTTACGCCAGACATTCTGGATGAACCTACCCCCATCGTTCCTTTTTCAGCAATTAGCATAACTTGTTTGTCAGGATGTTGTGCCTGAAGGGCTCTTATCTCTTGTTGAGCCTTTTCAGATATCATCGACTTACCATGCAATTCTCGGTCCGATCTAGAATGGGCTTGGTTCCCGGGAGATAGTAAATCAGTTGAAATATCTCCTTCAGCCGCTACGTAGGTGACGATTTGAATCTCATCGTCAATGTCAGGTAAATTTGTAAAAAATTCTGCCTCTGCGTAACTCTCTAGAACATCTTTCGCGATAGTATTGCCTGCATTGTAACTTTGTTTCAGGCGATCTAAGTCCGCTTCATATAAAAAGACTTGGGTTTTTAAAACTTCCGATGCCTTACGTGCGATCGTTTCATTATTTCCTAATGCCAAATCTAAAAGTACATCGACAGATGGGCCACCTTTCATGTGTGACAACAATTCAAATGCAAGGGTTTCTGGGAGTTCCCGTACTTTAGCGTTACCAAGTATAATTTTTTTTAGAAAGCTAGCTTTTTCTCCTGCCGCACTCGTAGTTCCAGGTATGGTGTTGTAGATAAAAAACTCTAAGCATGCTTTATGTTGGGTGCTCTCCTTCATCTTCGATGTGNGATATTATTTCCTTGATAAGAGCCGCATCTTCAATGGGCTTAGGGTTAAGACCCTGTTGTCGTCTTGTTTCAATTTCATCTAAATAATCACTATACACGCTCATTTGTATCTCTAACAGCTATGGAATAAATGGAGCGCAAATTATAACCCAGAAACGATGCTAAAATCGAGTAGTAAGTGGCATAAATTGNTCCAGAATTGAATTTATCTGAAAAACTGAGAAAAAGGGTTAATTTCCCATTGCTGGTGAATGATTTTTGTCGTTGATCAATAAAACATCTGCTGTCTTTCGCTAATCTTTTTGAAGTGTCTTTGACAAGAACCTATGTAGGTGCAATGAATAGTCTTCCTCTTAAAATGCCGGGAATGAAGATATATGGAGAAGATCGTCTTTCTATACAAGCAAGCTAGCGTGCCCANCGAGATAATAGAAGCAGCAGNACAAAAGACACCGCCCNATTTTGAGTTGATATTGTGTGAGGAAAAAATGTCTTCAAAGGAAAGACGANAGATCGTNTCTGAGGCAGATTACTTCATGCTTTATACGGTAGGTTTCGATGATGTAGACGTCGCAAAAAAAGCAAAGCTTATGCAGATATTGAGTGCCGGGTACGATCGGCTTGACGTTCATAGTTTGAAATCTGCTGGGATTCCNCTGGCAACAAATGGGGGTGCTAATGCGCCAACCGTTGCTGAGCATACTATTTTATTAATACTAGCCTTATACAGGAAATTACCTCTACACCACATATCATTAAAAAACGGTCAGTGGCTTGGTCATCAAGAGGTTCTAGCTCTAAATGAAATACGTGGCAAAAGAGTTGGCATTATAGGTTTCGGAAAGATTGGCCAGGAGGTGGCTAGGATGGCGAGGGGCTTTCTAGCTAACGTAGTCTACTCTGACCCAGTGAAGGCGGATGCTAGAGTAGAAAAAGAACTTTGCGCAACACAGGTTAGTTTCGATGAACTTATAAGTACCTCAGATATCGTTACAATACATACCCCGTTAACAAAGGGTTCTCGCGGGTTAATCGATGCGAAAGTTTTGAGAGCGATGAAGCAGTCAGCCATTATAATTAATACGGCACGGGGCGGCGCAATTGTAGAGGCAGATCTTATAGCAGCGCTATCGCAGAAGTTAATTGCCGGAGCAGGTTTAGACGTTTTCGAAGCCGAACCCCTAGGTAATAGTCCGTTATTAGAAATGGAAAATGTTGTCATCACGCCCCACACAGCGGGCTCTACAATAGATACTTGGTGGCGGCGACTTGATTTTGCATTTGAAAATATCGCCCGCGTTTCCAGAGGCGAAAAGCCGCTTTTCGTAGTTGATGAGTGAATTCAAGCAATATTGTAATCTCAGTTGGCTTTTTTTACTACCGTCAGCTCGGTTTTCTTGACATTATGTCCGCCGGACCGTAGGAAACGGCGACAAGTATATATTTTTTGGTGGAAGGATTATTGAGATGGGGTTGGATTTTGAATCAAAGGTATTCGAAACAAGAAAAATTACTCTAGGTAATACGGAAGAAAGAATTGTTGCGGGAGGGCGAGATCTTTTTCCTTTATTGCCAAAAGCATTTGAGGGGATAAATCAAATAGGAGTAATTGGTTGGTCTTCTCAGGGACCCGCCCAAGCTCAGAATCTAAGGGAGTCGCTAGAGGGATCTGATATCAAGGTCGTGATTGGCCTGCGCGAGGGCTCTAGCTCTATGAAAGAAGCCGAAGCTGTTGGCTTTACAAAAGCTAATGGAACACTAGGCGAAATGTATGAAGTTTGCGGTCAGAGTGATATGGTTCTCCTGCTTATCTCGGACGCCGCTCTGGCTCAAAATTACAAATCAATTTTTACAGCAATGAAGCCGGGTTCTACAATTGGATTGTCNCACGGGTTCCTTCTATCTCATCTGCAAAGTGTCGGGGAGGAATTTCCAAAGGATATGAATGTTATTGCAGTTTGTCCTAAAGGTATGGGGCCTTCAGTGCGAAGGCTATATGAGCAGGGCCGAGAAGTTAATGGCGCAGGGATAAATAGCTCTTTCGCCGTTCATCAGGATATCAATGGCAAAGCTACAGATTACGCATTGGCTTGGGCCATTGGTTTAGGGTCTCCTTTCACCTTTCAGACTACCCTAGAGTCTGAGTATAGATCAGACATATTCGGTGAGAGAGGTATCCTTCTTGGTGCGGTCCACGGGATCGCCGAAAGTCTTTATGCCAGATTCACTGGCCAGGGGATGCAAAAAGACGAAGCATATATCAACACGTCAGAGTCCATCACTGGTCCTATAAGTAAAACAATCTCTCGGTCTGGTTTAATGGCGGTTTATGAAGAACTTTCGGATAGTGAGAAAGCATCTTTTCGAAAAGCTTATTGCGCATCGTATCATCCTGCTCGAGAGATTTTGGAGGAGATTTATGATGATGTTGCATCGGGAAACGAAGTTCGCAGCGTAATTCAAGCATCGGACAGATTTGATCGATACCCAATGGGTAATATCGACACGACTGATATGTGGCAAGTTGGTGAAAAAGTTCGGGAGGATGAGGAACGCAATTACGCCCCAATCAATGCAGAAACAGCGGGTGTTTACATGGCTACTATGATGGCGCAGGTAGATTTGCTCCGTGACAGAGGCCATCCATACTCTGAAATAGCAAATGAATCCATTATAGAGGCAGTAGATTCATTGAACCCTTACATGGATTTTAAGGGCGTTTCCTACATGGTAGATAATTGTTCGACTACTGCTAGACTAGGTGCAAGAAAATGGGCCTCACGTTTTGATTACATCCTCAAACAACAGGCCTATGCTAAGCTTGATAGCGGAGAACAAATTGACGAAAAGCTATTCGACGAATTCGCTAATAGTGATATCCACCAAGTCCTAAAAGTCTGTGCTGATCTGCGGCCGTCTGTAGATATTTCAGTAGTTAAAACTCACCGGGGATAGTTATTAGATAGCCACTTTGTTGGGAAAAGTGGCTATCACCTTCTAGTGTGGGGTGCGTTTAAAATCTTCTGGCAGATTGTTATCGAGATATGCATCAACAACCCCCATCATTTCATCTAATTTGCCTGTAAAAAAATGATCTGCTCCTGGTAAAAGAGTGTAATCTATTTGGATGCCTCGCTGAGCAGACAGTTTTTCAACTAACTTTGCGACCGACTCAGGAGGAATTGTCTCATCATCTTCACCTTGAAGCATGAGGCCGGACGATGGACACGGTGCTAAAAAGCTAAAATCATATTCACTAGCCGGCGGAGCAACGGACAGAAAACCTACTATCTCAGGGCGTCTCATCAGAAGTTGCATACTAATCCAGGCACCAAACGAAAAACCGCACACCCAGCAGAACGGAGCATTCGGATTGTGAAGCTGCAGCCAGTCCAAACAGGAGGCAGCATCACTAAGCTCGCCCTCTCCTGCATCATATTTTCCTTGAGATCTCCCAACACCACGGAAATTGAATCTAAGCGTTGAAAACCCTCTTGAAACGAAGCTTTGGTATATTGTGTAAACAACTTTGTTATTCATTGTCCCACCTTTTTGTGGGTGGGGATGTAATACTAGGGCCATGGGAGCGTTTTCCGCTGTTCCGTGCATATAACGACCTTGTAATCGGCCTTCAGGTCCATTAATTAACACTTCGGGCATGCCGTTCGAGCCTTTCAATAGCTAGACATTCAAATTTGCGGTTGGTCTAAGCTTTATTAGCAGATCGAATGCATAAAGTAACTTAAATTGTACAAATTGATTGGTATTCTCAAACGTGCCTGCGTGAACATGTATATTAAGCTGTCTGGTATTTGTGAAAGCGTAGGTTGTTGTGTTAGGTGTTTACAGCGGGTTGAAGTTCTCTTAAAGGCCGAAGAACTATGAACTTTTTGGAGAAAAATAAAAAAATAGTTTACGTTGACTACAACGCTACTGCTCCCATCCGCCCGGAAGCCAAGGGTGCGATGATGGACGTTCTTGGAAATCCTGGAAACCCATCTTCAGTCCATTCAATGGGTAGACAGGCCAAAAAAGTTATAGAAAGAGCTCGTTCTCAAATCTCCGAGTTTATCGGTGCGAGACAAGAAAATGTTATCTTTACGAGTGGGGGAACAGAGGCAGACATTCTAGCACTCAAAGGAAGCAGTTGCTTAAGTATACTGATCTCCAGTATTGAGCATGATGCGGTATTAGAAGCAGTGCCAGAAGCTAGTCGAATTATGGTATCACAGAGTGGCGTTTTGGACTTAGAACACCTTAAGGTACTCTTAAAAGAAGCGCCTAAACCTACTTTAATTTCGGTAATGTGGGCAAATAATGAAACGGGCGTCATACAACCGATTAAGGGTGTCACCAATCTTGCATCAGACTTTGACGCACTTGTTCATGTTGACGCCGTTCAAGCACTTGGGAAATTGCCAATAAATTTCTTAAACTCGGGAATAGATATGCTGTCAATTTCAGCTCATAAAATCGGTGGTCCAACTGGCGTTGGCGCCTTAATTATTAGAGATGATCTAAATTTGAAGCCAATTATAGTTGGAGGTGGACAGGAGAGAGGTAGGCGGTCGGGTACGGAGAATCTCGCGGGCATAGCCGGCTTTGGCGCAGCCGCGGAAGCATGTAGCAAGCAGGAGGATGCAAATAAAAAAATTGTTCAGTTGCGGGACTATTTTGAAAAAACAATTTTAGCGAAAGTCCCAAGAGCAAAAATTATCGCCCACAAGGAAAAAAGATTGGGCAATACTAGTGCGGTTTTTATGCCTGGCTTAACTGCGGAAACGCAGGTCATGGCTTTTGACTTAGCTGGTATAGCTGTGAGTGCGGGGGCTGCCTGTTCGTCTGGCAAGGTCAGACAAAGCCACGTCCTCAAAGCAATGAATTTACCGGATGAACTAATAAATAATACAATCCGTATTAGCTTTGGTTGGCAAAATAGTGAAGAAGACGTTAATAGGCTCATCGAAGCTTGGTTGAGAATTTACCAAGATTCGAACTAAACACAGTCTTTTAAAAAGGGTGGTCAATGCCGCATATAATATTTATCGAAGAAAACGGGATAGAAAAAAAGGCTCTAGCCGAGATNGGGGAAACGATACTTGAAGTGGCGCGTGCTAACGACGTTAATATAGAAGGTGCCTGCGGGGGGAATATGGCATGTGCTACTTGTCACTTAGTTGTTAGAAAAAAATGGTATGATATTTTGCCGAAACCNTCTGATGATGAAAGTGACATGCTAGAGCTTGCATCTGGGTTAACACTAACCTCTCGCCTTGGGTGCCAGATAAAAGTTACCGAAGAGTTGGATGGTTTAATCCTTTCTTTACCCTAAAGATTTGTAAGTTGAAAAGAATTTATAATATAAATCTGTCACGTTGTAAGTACCGTCAGAAATCGCAACATCAAATGTGAAGCACTTTATAATGGAAGAAAAAATAGATTTGGGTCTCCCCGGTGCAAATTGGGAAAATAGGGTTGTAGTCGCAATGTCGGGGGGCGTGGACTCTTCTGTCACCGCGGCTCTCGTGGCAGAGGCCGGATATGAGGTCGTAGGAATTACGCTGCAACTTTATGATCATGGTTCGGCGATACAACGGAAAGGTGCATGCTGTGCGGGTGCAGATATTCACGACGCGCGATTGGTAGCGGAAAAGATTGGCATCCCTCATTACGTTTTAGACTACGAAAGTAAGTTTAGAGAATCTGTGATGGAGGAATTTGCTGATAGTTATGCTCGTGGTGAAACACCTATACCGTGTATACGCTGCAATCAAACTGTTAAGTTTCGAGATCTACTCCAAACAGCCAAACAATTAGGTGCAAAAGCACTTTGCACAGGACATTATGTCCAACGCGCTATGGGAAAATCTGGTCTCGAATTACGTAAGGGGATCGATCAGAAAAAGGATCAGAGTTATTTCCTTTTTGCTACAACGTCAGATCAGTTGGAATATCTTCGGTTTCCGCTCGGCGGGCTCACGAAAGATGAGACAAGACGGCATGCAAATAGAATAGGACTTAATGTTGCTGATAAACCAGATAGTCAGGACATATGCTTCGTTCCCAATGGAAAATATGCAGATGTCGTCAGCCGTTTAAGACCGGATGCTATAGAGCCAGGCGAAATAGTGGATATGGACGGCGCTGTTATCGGTAAACACGATGGTATCGTAAATTTTACTGTCGGACAAAGAAAAGGTTTAGGTATAGGTGGGCGGTCCAGCTTGGTCGAGCCAGGCGCAACCGAGCCATTATATGTTGTTGCCGTTAATCCGGTGGAGAGAAAGGTTGTCGTAGGTCCGCACTCTGCGCTAGGGCGGAATCTGTTAAAAGTTTCAGAAATAAATTGGCTTGGAGATAACCCTATTTCTAGCAGTGGTGAGAAGTTAATGATTAAGTTACGATCAACGCAGGAACCAATCTCAGGGACTCTTTTTTCTGACGGAAGCGATAACGGTAAAGTTGTCCTAGATGAATTGGAATTCGGAGTAGCTATCGGACAAGCGGCTGTGTTCTACTCACGTGATGACAGTGCNAGAGTTCTTGGTGGGGGATGGATGACCGAAACCTCGTTGCATTAGGGATTAGCTAACTGATATTTAATATATAGCTAAATTAATTAATAGGCCGTTAGTTGACAGTTGGCTTTAGCTTGCATATATCGAACGTCTGATTTCTTTTTGGCGGAGTAGCTCAGGTGGTTAGAGCAGTGGAATCATAATCCACGTGTCGGGGGTTCAAGTCCCTCCTCCGCTACTTGCAATTTCTTGACGAGAAACCCACTGATTTTAGTGGGTTTTTTGTTTTATAGTATTTTAACCAAATATGCACAAAAATGCATAAAAAAGCACGGTGTTTACAACAGGATATAAAAGCAATGCCACCTAGAATCCTTACCATTGTATTGAACTATCTATGGAGAACCAATAGGCTTTATCCATGGTTTTATCTCTCAAGTCAAGAATAGATTACATAATTCAAATGATAAAGTCATTAGATTAGATGGTGTTGGAATTAAAGAAGCAGCTTCAGCTATACTTTCAGTTTTTCCTCTTGATAGCTTTATTGTTTCTCAGGGAGGATCTCCAGCTTTAAGAATGGAAGTGGACGATAAACCAGATGAATTAACAGAAACACACAAAGAGTTTATTGAAGCAGTTAAAAATATTTCAGGACAAAATTGGAAGGTAGGCTCAATCTCAAGACAAAATTTTTATGAAGAAGCAAAGAAAGCATATTGTATAGTTACAACTACAGATGCTAGACCTTTTGGATGTTTTATTTTAACTAAAGGTGTAATTTTACCAGACGGCAAGGTTTGGTCATAAAATTTAATTAATGAAATCTATTTCTATATTAGGAGTTTTCGTAGCAGATTTGTGTTTTATTGGAGATAAAATTCCCA
>FUFK010045996.1_pt1 | contig 10166 bp, 12 predicted proteins | sample 1021851 | NCBI WGS metagenome assembly FUFK01 (sample SAMEA51879418, study PRJEB19060) | metagenome
GGTTTGGAAAAAGTATACCGCCAATTCAAGGACCGAGGCTTCGTGGTGTTGGGATTTCCTAGTGACGACTTTTGGCAAGAATACAACTCAAACGAGGAAATTAAAGAATTTTGTGAAGGATACCAGATCAGTTTCCCCCTTTTCGCGGANGGTCCTGTAAGGGGTTCNGACAAACANGAGGTCTTNCGNTTCCTNACTGAGCAATCTGGTATGGATGGGGAAATCCGATGGAANTTCGAAAAATTTTTAATTGATCGTGATGGAAATCTGGTTCGGCGTTACCGGTCAGGACANGATCCTGATGAAGATCCATTATTGACACAAATTGAAACTCTTCTCTAATCATGCAGGAATTCTCAGATCAGAATATCGTCATCATCGGTGGTTCTTATGGAATCGGCGAGCAAGTTGTTAAACAGGCATTGAACGCAGGGGCTAAGGTTCACTCTCTGTGCAGAAACAAACCTTCATGGATGAACGACTTCCCATCCTTGAATCACCAGAATTTTGATGTATCAAAGCCGGAACTTTTTGAGGGAATAAACATTCCAGATTCCATCGATGGTATTGTCTATTGTCCCGGAAGTATCAATCTGAAGCCATTTGGCCGTTTGACCCGAGAGGACTTCATCAATGATTGGGATTTGAGTTTTATGGGTGCAGTCCAATCACTCCAGTTCATGTATCCAGGGTTGAGAAAATCCGGGAAAGCATCAGTTGTACTTTTCAGCACTGTCGCGGTCCAAACCGGTATGAGTTATCACGCCTCGGTATCCGCTGCCAAGGGAGCTCTCGAAGGTTTAACACGATCCCTTGCCGCAGAATGGGCCTCACAGAATATCAGAGTCAATGCGCTTGCTTTGTCCTTGACTGACACACCTCTCGCTGAAAGGCTTCTATCTTCAGAAGAAAAACGTGAAGCTGCAGCATCCAGACATCCTCTGAAAAGAATCGGCTCTGCTGAAGAAACNGCAAANTCGGTGCTCTACCTTCTTTCCAAGGATTCTTCATGGATGACAGGTCAAATTCTCAAACTTGACGGAGGAATCTCTTCAGTCAAGCCGCTTTAAAAAGATTTTCTCTCAGGTAAAAATGACTCTTAGTTCGATCGATTCAGCTGACTCCCTTTTTACAGAGANATTGAGCCCCCAAACAGATCTAAAAGAAAATCCCCAGAGGCTTAAACTGGAAAAATCCCTCGAANNNACNCGCGCTGAAATCATGAACCATCGTCTCTATGAGANGATTTCGAATGAAAAGCAGATNTGTACTTTCATGGAATATCACATTTTCTCGGTTTGGGATTTTCAGTCGCTGATCAAATCTCTTCAGAAGCAACTGACATGTGTTTCAACTCCCTGGCTTCCAACCAAAGATACTGAAGCCCGTCGTTTGATGAACGAAATCATACTTGACGAAGAAAGNGGCCCNCACCCTGACGGCGGTTTTGCATCCCATTTCGAACTTTATCTCGACGCCATGCAGTCTGCAGGTGCNGATACTTCAAAGATCCATGCGCTTCTGAAAGCGTTGGAAGAAGGNAAAACTTTGGAGGAAAGTTTGNATCCCTTACCAGATGNGNTTTCGGATTATTTGAAACAGACTTTCAGAACCATTCAGGAAGGTGATTTGACTGAATTGATGGCCTCTTTCTGTTACGGAAGAGAGGATATCATACCGGATATGTTCCGCAGATTGATCGCCAATTTATCTGAGAAAAATCCAACTCGTTGGGAGAGGCTTGGATTTTATTTTACAGAACACATCGACTGTGATGAATCTAGGCATGGCCCTATGGCAAGAGCGATGCTCGAAAGGCATTGCTCGAATGATTTGGGTCTTTGGGAGAAAGCCGAAAAAAGTGCAAACTCAGCTTTAGTTCAAAGAAAAAACTTTTGGGATGGGATTCTAGAGAAAATTAATGGGTTAGGTTAATTTTAAGTCTGGTATAATTTCTTCAACCCCTTTTCTCAGAAAATCCCTTTCATAATAGTCTTCATCCACCACCTTTTTGTTCCAGATCAAAATATCCAAATCGATCGTACGTGGACCGAACTTTGGAAGACTCCGATCTCTTCCCAGGATATCCTCGATTCGTTTCAATTCCTTTTTAAGGCTTTGTTGCTCCAACTCGGTTTCNANCAANAAAGCACCATTGTAAAAATCCGGTTGGTCTTGAATACCGATGGGCTTGGTCCGGGTCCATTGGCTTCGTTTCGACACCTTAAATCTCGATTTCAATTCCAGCACTGCCTGCTCTAGATTTGCTTCAGGATCGATATTGGAACCGAGACCAATCACTACCTCATGGGGCATCGCTTCTCTCAGAAGACATTTCTACCGATACCGTTCGTGAATATCGTAGTGCGTGGGGTTTTTCAATTTCAACNTTGGCTTTTTTCACCAAAGGATTGGACATGATTTCGTCCAAGACTTTGCGGGTCAATGCTTCCAGCAAATCAAAACGGCTTTCCTCGACGAGCTTGATCACCGATTTGGTCATGGACCGGTAGTCATAAAAACCCTCTGCCTGGTAATCATCATTGTGTTCCACCATGGAGGTTTCTACCTCCACTTCGAGTTGAATGAGGACATCCTGCTTGTGCTTCTTTTCATGAGGTTTGAAGCCGATGAAAGTCCTTAGGCTCAAGTCTTTGACACGAATAACTGTCATCTTTTTTGTTCAATTAAGGTGTGCGCCGTTATCACAGTAAAGAATCTGGCCTGTCAGATTCGGATTCTCGATGAGGTAGTTCANGGCGGATGCAATCGAATGTCCGGGGATTTCTTGCTTCAGCGGAGTTTCCTGGATCCTCTGATGAAATTCCTCTTCTGACGCGTGAGAAGCTCTCAACACCGGTCCAGGGGCAATGCCGTTGAAACGGAACCCTGGAGCAAAGTCAAGAGCGGCCATCCGTGTCAGGTGCATCAAAGCTTTCTTGGAAAGATTGTANGCGGTGAAACGCCCAGCACGGTTGGACTGGATTTTGGTATCCAGGATATTGACCACATGGCCCGATGTACAATGGTTGATGTACTGCTGCGTCATGAAAAAAGGAGATTTAAAATTGACGTCGAACTGCCGGTCGAAAACCTCTTCATCAACGGATGCAAGCGGGCTTTCATCAAAAACAGAAGCATTGTGGACCAGCAGGTCGAGATCCGGGAATTCCGAGAGAACCTGCTTCATCATTTCCACNGATTCTCTNGGATTTTCCAGGTCTGCAGAAAAGAGTTTGCAGTCCGATCCTGNCTNTTCAATCTTTTCCCGGGTCGATTCGGCTTCTTCCAGGGAATTTCTGTAATGCAGGGCAATCGCCCAGCCTTTTTCTGCAAGAGACAAGGCCATTTCCTGGCCGAGCCTCTTTGCTCCTCCTGTAATCAGTACCGACTTTGCCAAAATAAGATCCTTGAATTACAGGTTTTCAACTTCACCGCCGGCATCTTTCCAGCCTTGAAAAGATCCCAAATTGTGAACGTTTTCATACCCCATATCGAGCAGGGTTGCACCTGCGAGGGCTGCCTGGCCTCCAGCGGCGCAATAAAGCACGACCCTTTTTGCAGGTTTCAATTCAGGCTTTCCCAGGGCGTGTTCCTGATCGGCAAAAAACTCGATCATCCCCCTTTCGGCATGCACCGCCCCTCGGACCAAACCTGAATCACGAACAGCATCTTTTGAACGTACATCGACAAAAACGGTGTTTCCATCATTCATCCATTCCATCGCCTGATTGACTTCTACTTTTGGTACCCTTTGATTTGCATTGTCCAACATTTCCTGAACTTTTTTTCCCATTATGCCTCCTAATTTTGAGAAATTACTTTTTGATTTAAAAATACCTAGAAAAATTTCATCTTACANTATCATCCTATCAATGATCCAATTACTATAATCCGAAACAAAGTCGAACCTTCATTACGTCGGTGTGGAAAAATCAGTTTCATTGGAATTCAAAGCTTACCTGAAAGAGGTTATCAAGATCTAAGTCCGGAATATCATCATGAACCTAACAAACAGTATTCAAGAAGAGGAGATTTTAGTCGCCAACCAATCCTTCTACCAATCCTTCAGAATGGGAGACTTGCCAGAGATGAAGAAAATGTGGTCACAAAAATTTCCCGTCAGTTGTATCCATCCGGGACACCCGCCTTTGCTCGATTATGAAGAAATCATCCAAAGCTGGGAGAAGATCCTACAGCAATCCGGAAATGTCGACATCAAATGCCTGAATCCGAGTCTTTCATTATATTCCCAATTTGCCCTGGTCACCTGTTACGAGGAAGTTTCCGGAAACCATCTGATTGCCACCAACGGCTTCATCCTTGAAGACGATTCCTGGAAAATGGTTCTTCATCAGGCAGGTCCAACCGTAGGTCGTCCTGATATCGATACAGTCGACATAGAATCGGAATTCATCAACTAGAACTATATTCATCTTCATCACGCAAAACATTTTATGAAAGCAGCAGTTTGCAGAGAATTTGGGAAACCATGGACCATCGAGGATATCCAGCTTGCACCCCCCGGTCCGAGGGAGATACGTGTGAAAATCAAAGCCTGTGCGATCTGCCATAGTGATATCTCCTATGCAGACGGAATCTGGGGAGGAGAACTTCCAGCCGTTTTCGGTCATGAGGCTTCAGGGACGATTCTGGAAACAGGGAATGAAGTTACCGAATTCAGCATCGGTGACCCGGTCATCGTCACCCTCTTAAGACATTGCGGCAGCTGTTTTTTCTGCAGTTCAGGGGAGGCTCCGCTCTGTGATTCCCACTTCCCGCTTTATGATCAAAGTCCCATCAGCACCCTTGGAGGAGAAACTCTGCTCCAGGGACTTCGAACCGGAGCTTTCGCTGAGGAAGTGGTGGTCGATGTTTCTCAGGCAGCCTCGATTCCTGAAAACATGCCGTTTGACAGTGCTTCGCTTTTGTCCTGCGGAGTCATCACCGGTGCAGGCGCGGTGATCAACACGGCTGCGATGCAACCCGGGAGCAACGCAGTGGTGATCGGATGTGGAGGAGTTGGATTGAATTGCCTTCAGGGAGCAAANATCGTCGGTGCCGATCCCCTGATCGCGGTGGACCTCCATCCGGACAAACTCCAGACGGCAATGGAATTCGGTGCAACCCACGCCTTTTCCTCCACGGAACAGGATCTTTCGGAGAAAATCCGGACATTGACCCAGGGTCGAGGTGCCGATTATGTATTTGTCAGTGTCGGGAACATCCAGGCCATGCTCCAAGGGTTTGAATTGCTGCGAAGGGCAGGAACGCTTGTTGTTGCTGGAATGACTGGAGTTGGAGAAAAATTGCCCCTGGAAGCGATCGACATTGGTGATAATGCGGTTCGCATCATGGGAAGTAAAATGGGATCTACCGACCTCAAACGGGATATGCCCCAATGGATCCGTCATTACCAGGACGGAAAACTGAAACTGGATGAACTGATCACGGACCGGTATCCCCTCGAACGCATCAACGAAGCGGTTGAAGCTGTGAGAAAAGGGAATGTGATGCGAAACGTCATTGTTTTTGANTGAGAAACATCGATGAAGATCCAGACCATAGAAACTTACAGCAAGGAAACGATTGCCCTGGTGAAGGTTATCGCAGANGACGGATCAGCAGGGTGGGGACAGGTTTCTCCTTACCAGGCAGATCTCTCGTCCCTTGTCCTCCACAGGCAGGTGGCCCCCTATGCCCTTGGCAGGGAACAGGAAGACCTGGAACTACTGGTGGATGAAATCGTTGAGGCCGAGATGAAGTTTCCGGGGTCCTATTTGCGGAGAGCACTTGCCGGNCTGGATACCGCAATTTGGGACTTGAGAGGAAAACTGGCNGGCAAAAGTGTCTGCGAACTGCTTGGCGGAACCCCCAGGCCTTTTCCGGTTTANGGNTCNAGCATGCGGNGGGACATCACCCCGGAAGATGAAGCACTNNGGCTTTCTAGACTCAGGGATGAACAGGGTTACGAGGCCTTTAAATTCCGGATAGGAACCGAATGCGGACATGATGGCGACGAATGGCCTGGGCGGACCGAAGCGATCATTCCAGCAGTCAGCAACGCCTTAAAAGATGAGGTGCGGTTGTTGGCGGATGCCAATTGCTGCTACACCGTNAACAAGGCCATCGAGATCGGAAAAATGCTTGAACAGCATGGCATCTGCCATTTCGAGGAACCCTGTCCTTATTGGAACTTCGAGTGGACGGCCCAGGTCACCCGAGCCCTCACTCTGGACGTGACCGGTGGGGANCAGGACTGTGACCTGGCACAATGGCAAAGGATGATCGAAGCCCGGGCTTTTGATATCGTCCAGCCTGATGTCTGCTACATCGGAGGAATCTGCCGCATTCTCAGGGTNGCAGAGATGGCAAAGGAAGCAGGTCTCCAATTCGTCCCCCATTCCGCCAACCGTTCTTTGGTGACGGTTTTTACCCTTCATCTTATGGGAGCACTGGAGAATGCAGGGCCTTATGTTGAATTCAGTATCGAACCCGATTCCTTTGAACCCTGGCAGGCAGGGCTTTATTTTCCTGCTCTGCATGCGGTGGAAGGTAAAGTCCAGATTCCAGAAGGACCCGGTTGGGGGGTCGAAATCAATCCGGCATGGCTTGAATCTGCCAAAAGAATTCGGAGTTCGGTTTGAAGAGCAGATTGATCTCATTAAACGCTTTCTANAAATCNATCTGTCCCCGTTTTCTTCACGCTTTACTTTTCAGTGAATGAAGGAGGAAAAGAACCATCCTTCCCCCCTGCAATCCTGGCTCATCTGGAGTTCAGGAGGGCTTTTCTTTCTGCTGGGATTTTTCCATCGAGTGGCTCCCGCAGTTCTGCACCGTGAATTGACCGTCGACTTCAGCCTGAGCGCTTCCAGCCTTGGAGCCCTGACTTCACTCTATTATTATTCCTACACGGCAATGCAGATCCCTACAGGTTTACTGGCAGACCTCTGGGGGCCAAGGCGCCTGCTTGCATTCGGACTGATTTCAACCGCCATCAGTTCTGCNTTCTTCGCCATATCCGAGGAACTCTTTTGGGCAGGGGTTGCAAGATTTCTTATCGGCGGNTCCGTGGCAGTGGCATTTGTCACNACCCTCAAGCTCAGCAGCCATTGGCTNCCCCCNAAACNTTATGCTTTTGCTACCGGAATGCTTCTGGTTGCGGGAATGACCGGTGCGGTTTTCGCCGGATACCCTCTGCACCAGGCAACCATCCTGTTCGGCTGGAGAAACGTCACTCTGGCATCCGCACTTCTGGCTTTGCTGATGGCAGTTTTGGTTTTCATGTTTGTGCGCGATGATCCTTCCGAAAAAGGACTGAAGAGTTATCTGGATAANGAATCNTCCGGGCAGAAGGAAGAAAAAATCCTCAGAAGTCTCGGCAGGGTTTTCAGATTCAGTAACACCTGGTTTCTCACCATCGCTCCAGGCGGAATCGTCGGAGCCGTCCTGACCTTTTCAGGTCTTTGGGGAGTCCCTTTTCTCACCGAGGTCTATCATCTCGAAAATGCAACTGCCGCAACCCTATGTTCGCTGGTGATGCTNGCATGGGCACTCAGTGGTCCAATCTACAGCCTGGTTTCAGAAAGAATCCAACTGCGTCGGATGCCTTACCTGATCGGTACGATGATTTCGCTCATCTCATGGTCCCTGGTGTTTCTAATCCCNGGATGGTCCCTTGGGGTCCTCAGTCTTTTACTCTTTTTGGCAGGTTTCTTCTCAGGGGGAATGATTCTGGGCTTTGCCCAGGGTAAAGAAACCTTNCCTCTCAGTTTGTCGGGAACGGTTTCCGGTGTGATCAATATGGGAGTTCTTACCGGTCCGATGCTGCTTCAGCCTCTGGTAGGGTTTTTACTCGATTCTACAAAACCAACGGCTCACACATCGTTGGAAATAGCAGTTGGTTTCAGCTTTGAGGATTACCGTTTTGCTTTCCTGCCTGTTTTAATATGGCTGGTTCTTTCTGTGCTTGCCCTTTATTTAAGTCAGGAAAGTTACTGCAAAAATAAAATNTTTAATGAAACAAACTCTGGATGACCAGAAATCAATCCAAGCAAAGGAATCTATGAAAACCGAAGATTATTTTTTCAACATCCATGATTTGAGCCGGGGCATTCAAAGGGAATTGACGGAAGGAGTGAGTACCAGGATTTTCCCCGGAGAACAGGCCATGTTATCTGTGGTTTCCATCGAACCCAATGCCCGGGGAACGATCCATANTCANCCNGAAGAACAATGGGGTTTTTTGCTGGAAGGAGATGGTTTCCGGATTCAGGATGGAGTTGAGCATCCTGTCAAGGCAGGGGACTTCTGGCAGACTCCGGGCGGNGTTGACCACGGGTTCATCGGNGGACCAAAAGGCGCTAAAATCCTGGATATTTTCAGCCCTCCCAGGGAAGAATACCGTCAGTCCGGGAAAGGATATTCTTCTGCAAATTGAATTGAGACAATCAACTTAGGAATCACCGGCAAAATNCGGGAAGANTTTCTGCCTTCCTGTTCCGGTTCACTCATCTTTCGGCAGAAAGTAATGGACCAGGGACAGATTAAGAAGAACGCCGATCCAGTTAACCCAGAAGATGCCCCACCAGATTCCATCGATGCCCCATCCCTGGATTTCAATCAAAAACCAGAAAAGCAGCAAGGGCCCCAACACCAGTCGGTAGATGTTGAGAAATAGCGCGTATTCCGGTTTTTTCAATCCCTGCAAGACCGATGTTCCCATAAAGAGGATCACGTAAGTTGGAAGAACCAGTGCCTCGATCCTGAGAAAGTGAACCCCCTGAATGACTACCTCGGGACTGTCTGAAAAAAGACCGATCCAGAATTCTGCACTGAAACGAAGTAGCAGGCTTCCCAATACCATCATACTGATCCCGTAAAGCAGGCAAAGGTGGTAGACTTGACGGACCCGCGCATACTGCTTGGCTCCAAAATTAAAGCTGGTGATGCTGAGGGTTGAGATGTTCAGTCCTACCGTCAAAAGCATGATCATCTGTTCAATCCTAGTTCCGATTCCATAGGCAGCAACAGCATCCTCGCCGAATTCCGTGACCGCCTCAAGGATCACGTAAAATCCNACCGANAGCATGAAAAAATTCAGGGTTGCCGGAACAGACTGCCGTAACAGCGAAATTTGGAGTGAAAGCCTGGGAATGATCATGTNCCATTNCCATGCTTCAGCCAACCGNGTCCGCATCACGCGGATTCCCATAAAAACCGCTATTCCGTACTGGATGATCACCGTAGCCCAGGCCACCCCCTTTACACCCTGTCCCGGTATTGGCCCCCAGCCATACATGAACAGTGGGTCGAGCAGGAGATTCACCAGAAAACCGGCGATCATCGAATCCCGTAANGAGCGNGTGTCTCCCTGGGAGTTCAACATTCCATTGAAGGCATAACTCAAAACCAGGGCGGGNACCACNANGACCAAAACNTCCATGTAATCCAAGGCAACGATCAGGAATTCTCCTTCGGCTCCCATAAAACGGTAAAGCGGGTCCAACAGGTTCCAGCCTGCAGCAAGACCAAGGAAACCAGCAATCATTCCGAGACTCGCCGCTTGNNCNGCAAGATGAGAGGCCTGCTTTCTATTTCCGGCTCCCTGCTCGTTACCAATCAGGGCGTTGGAAGCCTGCCCCAAGCCAATGCCGAGGGCAAGAAAGCCGAGAAACGGGGTCATTGAAAAGGATAAAGCTGCCAGTGCCAGGGTCGACAGTTGCCCCGCGTAAAAGGTGTCGACCACATTGAACATGGTATTGAAAAAGAAACCGAGACTTGCCGGAATGGCAAGCTTTCGGATCAATTCAGGAATCGGATCTCTGCCAAGGTCCATGGCTAAGGGGTAATGATGAAAAACATTTGGNTTTTGTGATCCTGCCCTTATGCTTGATCCAAAANCCGAAAGGTCTCTGNACAACCAAAATTATTGCAAATNNAAAATGTTTTTATGAAAAAAATCACCATCTACACAACACGCTTCTGCGGGTATTGTAATGCTNCCAAAAAGTGGCTTGAGCAAAANGGGTTGGAATATCANGAAATACGTCTNTACGAAGGAAACGAAATGGAAAAATTCCGAGAAGCGTATCCGGAACTNAGGACCTCACCCCAAATNTTCTGTGACGGGGAAAATATCGGNGGATTCACCGACCTGGTCCAAT
>FUFK010049349.1_pt1 | contig 10166 bp, 9 predicted proteins | sample 1021851 | NCBI WGS metagenome assembly FUFK01 (sample SAMEA51879418, study PRJEB19060) | metagenome
CTAGTAGATTCACCGCCAACATCAACAATATCAACTCCAGCATCTACAAACCCTTTAGCTAATTGCAATGCCTTATCAATGTTATTCCCAACTCCATCGCCAGAAAATGAGTCATCAGTAGCATTAAGAATGCCCATAACAATATTTTTGTTAAGTAAGTTTAATTTCACTATTCAAAATCTTTTAATTTTTAAATTATTATTATTTAATTTATAACAAATTTTATTTGATAGAAATTGTATAGTGATATAGCATTTACTTTTGAAAATGAGTAAAGATTCGAAAAATACAAATTCTGAAGAAAATTCGCCTAAAGATATTGCTTCTAAAATTAAAAATTTAGAAGAGAGAAGAGCCAATACCAAGTTTGGTGGTGGCAAAGAAAGACAAGAATCTCAAAAATCAAAAGGTAAAAAACTTGCTAGAGAAAGATTGTCATTATTATTTGATAATGGTGAGTTTACTGAAATTGATCCATACGTAAAGCATTTTTCAAATGATTTTGGTCTCGATAAATCAAGAATTGATGGGGATTCAGTTGTTGTTGGATACGGAACAGTAAACGGTCAACAAGTGTTTGCTTTTTCTCAAGACTTTACGGTTCTTGGAGGATCGCTCTCTAAAGTTGCTTCAAATAAAATATGCAAAGTTTTTGATCTTGCCATTAAAACAGGATGTCCTATTGTTGGAATTAATGATTCTGGTGGAGCTAGAATTCAGGAAGGTGTTGATTCTCTTTCTGGTTATGGAGAAATATTTAAAAGAAATACAATGGCATCCGGTGTCATTCCTCAAATCACAGTTGTTGTAGGGCCATCTGCTGGTGGTGCGGTTTACTCCCCTGCACTGACAGATTTTATTTTTATGGTTGAGGGTGTTGGTCAGATGTATATAACTGGCCCAGAAGTTGTCAAAGCTGTTACTGGTGAAGAAGTAAGTCACGAGGACCTTGGAGGAGCAACTACGCATGCAAGTAAAAGTGGTGTTGCCCACTTTGCATCAGAAAGCGAAGAAGATTGCTTTGAAAGCGTTAGAAAGCTTATCGATACACTTCCAGCTAATAATGTTGATATGAAAGCATCAGATAGTTCTGTCGAAACTGTAAATCAAGAAGATTTAAATAAATTAATCCCCGAAAATCCAAATCAAAGTTACGATGTTTTTGAAGTCATAGAAACTATTATTGATACAAATTCATTTATCGAAGTTCAAAGTGAATATGCCAAAAATATAGTTGTTGGATTTTCTAAATTTAATGGAAAGACAGTAGGTATTGTTGCAAATCAACCTGATCATATGGCTGGAGTATTAGATATCAATGCTTCTTCAAAAGCTGCTAGGTTTGTAAGGTTCTGTGATGCATTTAATATTCCAATAGTTACATTAGTTGATGTGCCTGGTTTCATGCCTGGCACAATTCAAGAATATGGAGGAATTATTAGGCATGGTGCAAAACTTCTTTACGCATTTGTTGAAGCTACAGTTCCTAAAATTACTGTTATTTTAAGAAAAGCTTATGGTGGTGCATATATTGTTATGGGTTCAAAGGAATTAAGAGCAGATATAAACGTTGCTTGGCCATCAGCAGAGTTAGCAGTAATGGGGCCAGAAGGCGCAGTAAATATAATTGGTAGAAAAGAAATTGCTGCTGCTGAAAATAAAGATGAAAAAAAAGCAGAACTTCTTCAAAACTATAGAGATAAGTTTGCTAACCCATTTGTTGCAGCTGAAAAAGGTTTTTTGGATGACGTAATCAAACCTTCTGAAACAAGAGATTTAATNTTGAAAAGCCTAAATATGCTTGAAAATAAAACAGATCAAAATATTCCAAAAAAACACGGAAATATTCCTCTTTAAATTGAAAGGATAATTAAATGATTGACTTGCTTAAAATAGCAAAGACAGAAGCTGATGGCGGAAATTTATTTGAAGAGTTATCTAATTTATACCGAGATTCAGATATTAAACCCAATGGGTACCCTGAAGCAGTAGTATGGGAAGGCGGGAATCATAATGGAAATATTAACCCTATAGCTCACTCACTTACTGATGCATATGCCCTACTTGGAACAATTGCTGCAATTGATATTTTAGGGCTACCTTTNTATGCGGTTCCTANGTGGTCACAATTTAGNCATGANACAAANCTNGANGCATTGGCTTGGTTTGGAAATATTCCTGCAACTTCAATTAAATGGTCTACTGCAGGTGATGCATATGTAAATGATGGTAATGGCAACAAAGTTGTTGTGATGGGAAAATCTGGAAATGCTCATTTAAGAACGCAGGCTGGAGTTTATTGTAATGTAAGGCCTTACGGACCTATAACAGTAGTAAGAAGTATGCCTTGTCTTCCCTATTCTCAAAATAAACCTAAATTTAATGTAGACGATTCGGGTGTAATTCATTCAGAAATGAACTCACCTGGGGTGCAAATGGCTTATGCAAACAGACTATTTTTAAAAATGGTTAACCAAAGCGGTTCAATCGGGAGAATTGCAATGAAACCTACTCAAGCAATGGAAGATGGAATAAATGCCGGGATTCATTCTTGGTTAATAAAAGGTACAAAGTTTGAAATTGGTAGAAAATATGCAGTTGATCCATATGAGGAACACAGAGAAAGTATCGAAAAAATAATTAAATTATTGCCACCTGATTTTAAAGATGGAATGGAAAATTGGTCCGGAAAAATAGAACAACACATAGCAGATACAAATTATGGACTATTAGTTTGGGATCTTATTAATAAGCAAGATACTATTGTACTTTCTACCGATCTAGACGGAGACAGGCTTACTGATCTTCTTGCAGACATATCTGATCCTTTACGAACTTATTCAGGAATGGTTGCAAAAGAACTAGGTAATGATATTGATACAAATAATCTATGGAACAAGATGGGATATACAACAGGAAATGGGAGAGATATGACATCTGTAATGTATAGAATGGAAGGCCCACCAATTCATGAGCAGACATTGGGTTCAGCTGATGCAATGTTACTTAGATTATTAGATGGAGATGAATGGGTTGGAGGAACTAAGCAACCTTATGATCCAAGAATCCACTTTGTTTTAATTAGAGATGCATACATTGATGCAAACCCTGAGAATAAAGAACTTCATTCATGGCTAGACCATGCTTTAAATAAATTTGATGAAATTTATTCTGGTGAAAGACCAGGATTTTTAGATGGATACAAGAAATTAAAAGAACAAATNANNCCNTGGGGAGCTTAAGAAAGGAAAAAATAAATGAAATCTAAAGTTACAGTTGTAGGNGCAGGAAACGTTGGAGCAACAACCGCTCAAAGAATTTTTGAAAAGGGTCATAGTGATGTTGTTCTAATTGATGTAGTAGAAGGAATCCCTCAGGGAAAAGCTCTAGATATTTTAGAAAGTGGNCCAATTGTAAAATCTGATGCAAAAATTGTTGGAACAAACACTTATGAAGANTCTAAAGATTCTGACATTGTTGTAATCACTGCTGGAATTGCAAGAAAACCTGGAATGAGNAGAGATGATTTATTAATAACTAATATGAATATTGTTGGTTCAGTTACTGAAAGCATAATGAAGTATTCTAAAAACCCTATAATTATCGTTGTTTCCAATCCACTTGATGCAATGGTTCAGCACAGTTTTTCAAAAAGTGGTCTTTCTAAGGAAAGAGTTATAGGAATGGCTGGAATTTTAGATACAGGAAGATTTAGAACTTTTCTAGCTGAGGAATTAGATGTTTCTGTGAACAGCATCGACGCATACGTATTAGGTGGACATGGGGATTCAATGGTTCCACTACTCAAAGCAACCACAGTTGGTGGAGTTCCAGTAGAAGAATTAATTGAAAAAAATAGATTAGAAGAAATTGTTCAAAGAACAAGAGATGGTGGAGCTGAAATTGTTGCTCATCTAAAAACAGGAAGTGCTTATTACGCGCCTTCTGCTGCAGTAGCTCAAATGGTAGATGCAATTATATTTGATACCAAAGAGGTATTTCCATGTGCTGCAATGCTTGATGGAGAATATGGAATAAGTGGTGTTTATGCAGGAGTTCCAGTTAAACTTGGAAGTTCAGGTATAGAAGAAATAGTTAATCTTAATTTGAGTCAAAGCGAAAAAGACGGACTTACTGCATCTTCTAGAGCCGTAGAAGAACTAATAGAAGTAATGAAAGGTCAATCTTAAATGAAACTTAAAGGCAAAAAAGCTTTAGTTACTGCAGCTGGCCAAGGAATTGGAAGATCAACTGCTGAACTTTTTAGAGAAAATGGAGCTGAAGTTTATGCATGCGATATTAATCAAGCAACTTTAGATACTCTTAGTGGAATGAAAACAATACAGGCGGATGTAACAAAATACAGCGATATTGAAAATATTTTTAANATCACNGGTGGGGTTGATNTNCTTTTTAATGGAGTAGGTTTTGTTCATGGAGGAACTATNTTAGANTGNGATGAANATCAATGGGANCAAGCNTTTGATATAAACGTAAAATCAATGTATCAAATNATTAAGCTTTACCTTCCANACATGATNGAAAAAGGTTCNGGNTCAATAATAAATATGTCTTCTGTGGCATCAAGTTTAGCAGGTGTTGTAAATAGATTTTCATATTCTGCAAGCAAGGCTGCAATAATTGGCATTACTAAGTCTGTTGCAAAAGACTTTGTCGGAAAAGGAGTTAGATGTAATGCTATTGCACCAGCAACAGTAGAATCGCCTTCTCTTCAAGACAGAATTAATGCGGAAGATGATCCAGTACAAGCAAAAAAGGACTTNATTGCAAGACAGCCAATGGGTAGGTTAGGTCAGCCGGAAGAAATAGCTAATTTAGCTTTATATTTAGCATCTGATGAATCCCAATACACTACTGGTGTTGCCCATATTATTGATGGCGGAATGATAATTTAATTAGCTGAAGTACTTTAAGACTAAGCTACTTTTGATTTGATAGATTTAATAAAATTTGCCGTTGAAACTAAATGTTTATTTACACCAAGCTCTTTAGGATCTAAGCCCATTGCCATTCCAATTAATTGAGGTAGATGTAATATTGGCAAGTCAGCTTTGCCTCTTTTATTTTGTTTTCTTGCTTTTGCTTGATATCCATCAAGGTTTAAATGACATAATGGGCAAGGGGTTACCATTGCATCTGCACCATTATCCTTTGCATCACCAGTATGCTTTGCAACCATTTTGAGTGAATTTTTTTGATTGATCAAAAGAATTGGAAATCCACAACACCGTGTTTTACCTTCATAATCTGTTGATTTAGCTCCTGTAGATTCAATTACAATATCAAGAGAATGTTTTCTTTTTGGATTTTTTGTCATTCCTAGTGCATCTGATGGTCTTATTAAATAACAGCCATAAAATGGTGCGAAGTTAAATCCGGATAAATCAATGTTAAACATTTTCTGTAAAGGCTCCACACCTATGTCTTCAAGCAAGATCCATAAAAGATGTTTAACTTCAGTTTTACCTGAATAATGTAAATCTTCCTTAGCCAGCTCTTCATTAATTTCGTCTAAGTAATCTTGATCATTAACTACTCTATGATTGGCTTGAGAAATAACACCTTGGCAAGTTGAGCATATTGTCATTATAGGCAGGCCCATCTGTTCAGCAAGTGCAAGCGTCCTCACATTAAGTACATCGCCAAGCTTTTGATTTTTTTCTTGTAATACTCCAGCACCTGTACATGCTGCCTTTTCAATCTCTTCAAGTTCTATTCCGAGCTTATCAACCACCATCATTGTTGATTTATATAATTCTGGAGCAGCTCCCCTTGCAACNCATCCAGGATAGAATGCAAACTTCATTATTCTTCCTCTTTTCCTTGATTATCCAATCTTTCTGCTATAGATGTTACCTTCTTCATATCTTTAGGTCTATGCGGAAGAATCGGAGGAAGTTTTCCTCTTATAAGTGACTTAATACCAATTTTTGCTAAATCTATTAGTCCAGAAATATTAAGCAGNCCTGTACTCTCAAGTGCCAATCTNGTTTCGTCTAACCTACCATGTTTTTTAATTGAATCATTAAAGCTTTCAGTGTGTCTGTAACCACTTGTATTAGTATAACCTTCTTCAATAGCCAAATCTCTCATTTTAACTATTCTTTCCATTGGAGCAACATCTTTAGGGCATACTTCAACGCAAGCTAAACATCTTGTACAGTCCCAAACCCCAGTATTTTCATTTAATTTTCCAAGGCGTGAGTTAGCTTCTTCATCTCTTGGGTCTGCTACAAATCTGTAAGCTTTCGCAAGAGCAGCAGGTCCAGTAAAAGTTGGATCAACTTCCATTGCAGTACATTCAGATACACACGCTCCACACATTATACAATTCATAACTCCTAAAAGATGGGTCATACTTTCATTCGATGCTATGTGCTCAGCTTCAGGTTCGAAAGAAGTTTTTACATATGGATCAACACTTTTCATTTTTGACCAAAAAGAATCCATCTCAGTAACNAGGTCTTTAATTACTTTAAAATTACCCATTGGCTCAATGGTGATAGCTTCACCATCTGGAGATATTTCTTTAACTCTTGTTTTGCAAACTAACTTTGCAGATCCATTTACTCTCATGGAACATGATCCACAAATCGAAGCTCTACATGANCACCTNAAACTGAGAGTTCCATCTTGTTCTTCTCTAATTTTAATTAAACTNTCTAATATAGTTGAGTCTTCAGCAACATCAATAGAATAGTCTTGAAAATAAGTTTCTTCACTCTCTTCAGGGTTGTATCTCTTAACTTTAATTAAGGCTTCCAATTAATATACTCTTTCAGTAGGTTCCCAGTCAGTTATAGTTACATCTTCACTGGTTGTATTTAATTCTTCTCCATTATATTCAACAATAGTGTGTTTTAACCAGTCCTTATCATTTCTGGTAGTAACATCAGTTCTAAAATGTGCCCCCCTGCTTTCAAATCTAGCATTTGCACCTTGGCAAATTGATTCAGCAACATCAACCATAAATTCTAATTCTAAATATGAAGTAAGGTCAGTATTAAAAACTTTACCTTTATTTTCAACATACACATTTGGCAGTTGCCCTCTAATGCTTTTCATGCCTTCAATTGCATACTTAATACTTTCAGTATCTCTCCACACTCCAATGCCCTTTGTCATTGTTGAGCCCATTTTATCTCTTAATTCAGCAGATCTCATTCCTTTTGGCCTGTCTAAAATTGACTGAATACGAGATTTTTCTTTTGATAATTCTTTAGAATCAATTTCAACGTCTTTTACAGATTTGATATATTCAACGCTCTCAATAGCAGACCTTCTTCCAAACACGATTGTATCAAGAAGAGAGTTTGCTCCTANNCTATTAGCGCCATGAACACTTACATTAGCGCATTCACCAGCAGCATAGAGTCCAGGAACATTTGTAGCTCCATTCAAGTCAGTTTTGATTCCACCCATTATATAATGCATTCCTGGTTTTATAGGTATAGGCTTTTCGGATAAATCTATTCCTCTAAATTCAAGTGCAACTTCTTGTAAATAACCTAATCTATCTTCAATAAATTTCTTGCCTAGGTGCCTTAAATCAAGAAAGACACATCCATCTACACCCCTGCCCTCATCAATTTCAGTTTGTTCAGCACGTGAAACAACGTCTCGTGATGCTAGCTCCATATACTCAGGAGCATATTTTTCCATAAATCTTTCACCTTCAGAGTTAATTAAATAAGCACCGTCTCCCCTTGCAGCTTCAGATAATAATATTCCGTTGCCGGCTAAAGTTGTAGGATGATATTGAATCATTTCAGTATCCATTAAAGGGACTCCAGCTTGCATTGCAAGACTTAATCCGTCCCCAGTGCAAATCAAAGCATTAGTTGAAGGCTCAAAAACTCTTCCAGCCCCACCAGTAGCNAGAACAACAGCTTTAGCACTTATCATTTCCATTTGTCCTGTTTTAATGTCAAATGCAATAGCTCCAGCTATTCGACCATCTTCTTTAATTAATTTTGTGACAAACCACTCTTCATAAATGTGTAAATTATATTTTACTGATTGTTCGTATAAAACGTGTAATAATGCACTACCAGTAATTGCNCCAACAAAGTATGTTCTTGCTTTTTTTTGTCCACCGAAGGCTCTTGTTCCCAATTTGCCTTCATCGTCTCTGCTGAAAATAACACCCATATTTTCAAGTTCAATGATTGCGTCACCTGCTTCTCTACACATAACTTCTACTGCATCTTGATCAGCTAAGTAATCACTTCCTTTGATTGTAGAGAATGCATGATCTCTCCAATCATCTCCTCTGTCAGTTAAAGCAGCATTTATACCACCTTGGGCTGCATTTGAATGACTTCTAACTGGATGAACTTTAGTTATAACTGCAACGTTAAGGCCTTGTCTAACGCCTTCAACAGCTGCTCTTAATCCAGCTAAACCAGCTCCAATAATTAATAAATCGTGTTTACTCATAATTTTGTTATCTTTCTTATTCTATTTTAGCATTTTTTGGTTAAAATAATTCATTAATTGTTAAATTCTAGTAAATCATTTTTGAAAAAATTATCAAAGACGTTGAAAGCTGATATTGTCTTCAAATCAATAATTTCAGAGTTCTTAATCTTTTTAACCATTTCATCGTAAGTTATTTTTATAACCTCAATTTCTTCGTCGATATCCTCTTCAAGTTTAGATTTTTCTAAATTGCCTGCAAAATAACAATGAATTTTTTCGTCACACCAACCTGGAGCTACATAAAAATAAGACCAATAATTTATACTTTTTGGAATCATGCCAATTTCTTCCTGAAGCTCTCTAATAACAGCAAGTTCATGATCTTCATTTTCATTTAATGTCCCTGCTGGAAATTCTATTAACCATTCTTCAACCGGATTTCTCCATTGCTTGACTAAATAAAAATATATTTCACCATTTATAATTTCATATGGCACTGCAACTATTGATCCTGCATGCTCAACAACATCCCTTTCTGCAATAATATTTCCATTTTTGGTTAAACTGTCTTTTCTAAGATTAATATAGTCACCACGATGAATAATATGAGAACTAGATCTTTCAATAAGATTATTTTTATCCACTTATTGAGTCCCCTTTTCTTAAATCTAGTTTTTGAGCCAATGAACTCCAATATAAATTTTCAAAATTTTCTGATCTTAGAAAAAATGCCTTATTTTCACTGTCAATTTCAACATCGATTTGATCAAAATCTTCTATCTTATTGTCTATAAATCCATCAACACTAATTGATAAGTCTTCATTTGATGATGCCTTAAGTGTAATAACTACGTCTTTCTCAATTACAAGGCCACCCATCAAACTTGTATGTGCAGCTATTGGCTTCATTATCATATTGTTGCTTGATGGGGATAAAATCGCTCCCCCCAAAGACAATGAATAAGCTGTTGAGCCAGTTGCAGTGGATATTACTATTCCATCACCCTTGTATGTTGCAAAATGATTTCCGTTTATTAATGCTTCAACATTAACTACTCTAATTTTTGAACCTCTTGAAACAACAAGATCATTTAAAGCAGAATATTCTTTTTTTGAATTTGAACTAACTAGATTTATTTTCAATTTATTTCTAGTTTCTATAACTGCCTCACCACTCAAATATTTTTGTAGTTTTGAATCAACATCACTAGATTCAATCTCACATAAAAATCCAAGATTACCCATATTTATACCAAGAATTGGACAGTTGGTGCCATTTAGCACTTTTGCACATCTAAGAATAGTGCCATCCCCACCAATAGATATTAAAAGGTCTGGGTTTGAAGGTAAATTATTGTTAAGAGCAACAGCAACGCTTTGAACAAATACTTCAAAATCATCGCTAATATCGTTTTTTATTTTATTTGCTAAATTTTCAGATTCATTTAATTTTTCATTAAACAAAATTGCAATTGTATTTGGCTTGTAAAATTTTTCCATTTTATATAATTGTATTTAAAGCGCTTTCAACTATACTCAATAATGCTAATGGAGCCAACCCTAAAACTATAATAAGTATTGCGCCAATTGTTGTAATGACTTTCAATCTAGGGAAGGTAATTTCAGGAAATGGTTTATCACTCTTTTCAACAAATATAATTTTAATTACTTTCATGTAGTAGTAGGCAGAAATTAATGAATTAATTATTCCAAATGATGCCAAC
>FUFK010047023.1_pt1 | contig 10165 bp, 8 predicted proteins | sample 1021851 | NCBI WGS metagenome assembly FUFK01 (sample SAMEA51879418, study PRJEB19060) | metagenome
AATGATGGGATATTACCAATTACTAAGAAAAGAGGAAAAAACATATTAGTCACAGGTCCAAATGCGAATAANCACTCNGTTTTNGGNGANTGGGTTTNNGCNCAACCNGANGATAANGTNANNACNATNTNTGAGGGNATTANNAAACTTGGNNANANNAANGGNTANNANATTGATTTTNATGATTCNAATNNNGANATNAGNTCTATTNCANANAGNGANATNANTNNAACTNTAAANNANGCNANAAATTATGATCAAATNNTNGTAGTNGTNGGAGATAANTCNCANNGAATATCTNAAATCAAANAGAACTGCNGGAGAAAATATGGGTAGAGCAAATCTAAATTTGGCAGGAAAGCAACTCGAGTTGGTACAAAAATTAAAGAAAATCAATAAAAACGTAATCGTGATATATGTAAATGGTAAACCAATTGCAGAGCCTTGGATTGACAATAATATNAGCGGGGTAATTGAGTCATGGGAATTAGGTAGTATGGCTGGACAGGCAGTAGCAGAAGTTGTTTTTGGTGATGTTAATCCTGGGGGTAAACTTCCTTTAACATTTCCAAGGAGTGTTGGTCAGTTACAAATGATATATAACCATAAACCTTCTCAATATTTTCATAAATACGCTTTTGAAAAAGTAACACCTTTGTATCCTTTTGGTCATGGGCTGAGTTATTCAAAATTTAATTATTCAAATTTTGAGCTATCAAAAGATGATAATGAGGATTTGATTAACGTAAGTGTAGAAATTAAAAATGATAGTAATATTGCAGGTGATGAAGTAGTTCAACTTTACTTTAATGATAGTTTTAGTTCAGTTACCAGACCTGTAAAAGAATTAGTTTCATATGAAAGAGTTTTCATAGAACCAGGTGAAACGAAGACTGTCAAATTAAAGGTTCCTATTGAAAATTTAGCATTTTATGATATTAACATGGTTTANTGTGTTGAAGAAGGAGAATTTGAATTTATGGTTGGTGGTTCTTCAGATTCAAAATTTCATTTAAAAAAGTCAATTAAAATTGAAAACAGGTATGAATTTTAAATTATATATAATCATCTTTTCAGTTTTTATCTCTTGTAATAACATTNCAAATAANGAGGTAAATCCAAAAGTTATTGCCTACTACACTGGTAATGGAGAAACTATAAATGAATTTGATTTGANTGGTGTGGATCAAATTATATATAGTTTTTTGCATCTTAAAGGAAATGAATTAGCTATTGATAATGCAGCTGATAGTATTAGTTTGTTAGGTATTGTTGATCAGAAAAAAAAGTATCCAAACCTGAAAGTCTTGGTTTCACTTGGTGGATGGGGTGGATGTAAGACCTGTTCAGATGTATTTAATACTAAGGAAGGAAGAATTGATTTTGCAAAGTCTACTGCTAAAATAATTGAAGAATACAATGCAGATGGAATTGATTTAGATTGGGAATATCCTGCAATTCCAGGACCTCCAGGTCATGCTTTTAGAGATGAGGATAGAGATAATTTCACTGATTTAATTAAGCTACTTAGAGAATATATGAAACCAGATGACATTCTTAGCTTTGCTGCAGGTGGATTTAAAAGTTTTATTGATAAATCAGTCGACTGGGATCAAGTTATACCACTTATTGATAATGTTAATCTTATGACTTATGATTTAATAGGTGGTTATTCAAAAGTAACTGGACATCATACTTCGCTTTACTCTACCGAAAACCAAGAAAGATCAGGTGATTATGCTATACAATATTTAAAATCTAAAGGAGTTCCAGCAAACAAAATTGTACTAGGTGCAGCATTTTATGGAAGAATTTATAAAGATGTTGCTAATGTTAATAATGGATTGTATCAAGCAGCAAATTTTAAAGGAGGAGTAAATCAAAATAACTTCAATGAAGTGACAAAAGATTTTGAGTTTTTTTGGGATGAAACTGCAAAAGCTCCATATGCATACGACAAAGAAAATCGGCTTTTCCTTACGTATGACAATCAAAAATCTATCGAACTAAAATCAAAATATGTTAAAGACAACAATCTGCATGGAATAATGTTTTGGCAATTAATGAATGATAAAAAGAAAGATGGTTTGTTGAAGACTATGGTTGATGAAATAAAGGCAATTCAATAGTTTTTCTCTTTTAAAATAACTGAAAATCAGCAATTTAAAAAAAAATTGTAAATTAACTAAGTGAGAAAGTTTACATTAATTTTTATTTTAATCCTCTTTTCATGTAGCAAAAACTCAGATGAAGTTACTTCTCCAGAATTACCAGATCCATACGTTCCTGTCAAGTTTGCTTCTTTTCAATACTCAATGGGTGGTGTTTATGGTGGGTTAGTTAGATATACTCATAAAGATTATAGTTCTGGAAGTCATAATTACTGTACTTGCTCAGCTTGTAACAACTCATTCAACACTGTTGATGAATTATACTATAACAAAAATAATGGAACCGTTAAGTTTAAAAATAATACAGACAGTGTGTATACTTACAGAAAGTTTGATTCATCATGGACTTGTAGAAGATATGAAGAAATTTAAATTTCTTTCTTCCAAAAGGCAATTCCACCAGCTTGTTTACCAACTTTAACTGAACTAACCAGCTCATAAGAATCAAGATCGATGACATCAACAATACCTGGTTCTCCTCCAATTCCTTCAACAGATATAAATGCATANTTGCTGTCAGATGAAATTGCAATACCGTGAGAAACACTTGTTGTATTCTTTATTATTGCTAACTCTTCTTTATTTTCAAGGTTCCAAATAGCAGTTTTACCTTCACTTTTTATAGTTCCAATCAGTAATTTTCCATTTGGCGTTATTTCTAAATTATAAGGACCTTTACCAGTTTTAAATCGATCAGAAACCTCCCATTTATCTAAATTAACTTCAATAACCTCATCAGATCCATTGCCAGCTACATATGCAATGTTTTCCTTAGGATGGGGGATGACCCATGTTGGTTTAACCATTGAATGTTTCATACCATCCATGGTATTCATCATGTTTTCTTTTTTATCATTAGACATCATTTTACCTTTCATATTATCATGATTCATCATTTTTCCATCCATCTTTTTATCATTCATCATCTTCTTTTCTAAATTCAAAACCCTACTCACTTTAAGATCAAGTGCATCAATTTCAAAAAGTTCACCTGACATCATTGCAACAGAATATTGGAATAATCCATCAGGTGATAATCTTGAACCATGAGGCATCGAGCCAGTAGTAATCTTAGTTATCTCAGTCATTGTTTCTGGATCAACTACAGAAACATTTGATGGTTTCATACTTCCATGTAAATTAAAATTCACACAATATAAAAATCCCGTAATGTTTGAAATTTCCATTGAAGCAGGAAATAATCCTAATGTAGTTCTTGCTACTGCTTGGTTAGTTTCAGTTGAGTATTTAACCAANGTTCCAAATGGATTTCCATGAGCCAAGGATATGTACCAAAAATCTCCGCTGGGATCAACTGTAATTCCATGAGGGCCTTCAATTTCAGCAAACATAAATCCTACATCAATTCTCTCTGCTTCAACTGCTTCTTTTCCATCAAATTTTATGAGGGAAACTGTATCTTCAGATTCAGAAGCAACATAAGCATAATAATTCTGGCCTAGACTAAAAAATGGAATTAATAATATTAATAACTTTTTAAACATAACTATTCAATTGGTGGACTAGCTAATATTTGAAAGAAATCTAATAGATCTTCAGCACCNAATGCTTCTTTCAAAGTCTGATCACTTGCAAACTGATTTGTATTTGAATTATCCTTTTTCTTATCTAATAACTTTAAAGCACCAATGCCAGTATAAAAGTCAGAATAAAAGATATTTCCTTTAAAGTATTGAGCACCCCAGAGCATCGTCGAATTAGGAACATATCCATCAGGATGTCCTGTCCCATATTTAGCTATTTCTCTCCCTTGTTTATATAAATCACCCATTAGTTCTCCGCTTATATCAACAACCCTCACTCCAGCTGTGTACATACCAATGTAAAGTACATCATCCTCAACCCAATAATTGTGGGATCCATGACCAGGGACTTCATATCTNGCTACTTCAACTGGGTTTTTTAAATCCGTGAAGTCAATAAAGTGTAAATAACCTGCAGTCTCATTGAAGGTGTTTCCATCAACACCCTCAGGAAATATTTCATCTCCCATTATAACATAAAATTTTCCAGTTGATTTACTTTTAAAAGGAAAAGCGGCATGGTTTCCACCTGAATCATATCTGTAGTTTCCAATTTCTACTGGATTAGATGGAGATCCTCCTGCAATACCATTTCCAACATCAACTAAATAAACACCTTGTTTCCAGTTTGAGGAATATGCTATTCCATCTTCAATCCAAACATCATGTATGGCAGAACCTGGTTCATCAACTTCAAAAAATCCAACTTCTTTTGGGTTTTTTGGATCTTCAATATTAATTACGTAGTATTTGGCTGGGTTCGCAAATGCGTTTAATGCATATACATGATTTTCATATATAAAAATATTGTGAACACCACCAGTTAAATTTGTTGTATACTCAGAAATAATTTCAGCATTTGATGGATCAGTAACATCAATCAGTATAATTCCATTTTTCCTTTTTGAAGATGCCTCTCTTGAAATAACACATAATTTCCCATCTTTTGAAACTTTCACATCATTAACAATTCTAGCATCTACTTGAATACTATCAATTTTTTTGATATCTGTTGGATCGGTTACATCCCAAAAATATGCAGTGCCATCAGATCCCCATGTTCCAGAGACACCATAATCTTTTCCATCTGTGCCCTCAAAAAACCAAGCGTCAGAGGTTCTTCTATCAAATACTTCCCCCAAACCGAGTTTAACGATTTCTTTTTGAATGTCTCTGTCAACTGCTTTAACTTGAATAGATGAATTGGTATTACCGAATGATGCATTGATTACATATTCACCAGCTATATCAGCAACAAATTTACCCTTGTCTGAAATAAGTCCTGAAGCAGTTGTACTTTTATTAGTGGAAACTCCAGAAAAAGAAAATTTTGGCCCTATTCCACTCAATATATTACCTTTTTTATCTTTAAGTTGTGCTGAAAGATTGATGACATCCCCAGTTTTAATNANACCTTCAGAGTCAGAACTCAGATCAATTGATACAACTGGGTTATTTAAAACATTAATTTTTTTGGATACACTTTGTCCATCAAAAGATGCACTTATTACAGAACTACCTTTTTTGATTGCCTTTAAGTTACCCAAATCATCAACTTTAATTATTGCNGGATCAGATGACTCATATTTAAAATTTANATCAGATTTTTCTTTACCGTCAGCATATTTTGCAACCGAATTAACTTCNGCAAAATTACCTACATANAGNTNACCANTTACATTAAAGTCTATACTTGAAGCTTTAGGAAATTTAACNCCAACCANAAATGTTTGNCTNAATCTTTTACCACCNTCCATNCCAACACAAACTGCAACNATTTCAAATATACCTGGNTCACTTGCAACNAAAAGTCCNGTTGGATCTATTGCTGCACCTACATTGAAAGCCCCATCTTTTTGNTAATAAATNAGTCGTTCACATGTGNTTTTATTCCNNTCTAAATCAGAAATATAAGATTCAGCTTGAAAAGTGTCCCCAATATTTAATATTAAACCATCTAANTTGGATTCTATACTAAGATTTTGAGAGTGATTTAGTTGTAAGCTAAAAATAGCTATAATAATAAGTATCAATTTTTTCATTTTTTTAAGTTTTAGTAATTAATATTAATCAACATATTGATTTGTCATAGAGTTATTTGGCTTTAAGTCAGAAACTTTAGCAACACCAATCCCTGTATTAAAATCAGAGTAAAATACATGACCTTTGTAAAGTTGAGCACCCCAAACCATTGTATCATTAGGGATATATCCATCCGATGTTCCAGTTAAAATATACCCAATTTCTCTTCCTTGCTTGTAAAGATCGCCAAGTAAATCGCCGCTAATGTCAACAATTCTTACACCACCAGTATACATGCCGACATAAAGTATATCGTTATCTATCCAATAATTATGAGATCCATGTCCAGGAAGCTCATATCGNGCTATTTCAATTGGATTTTTTAGATCAGAAAAGTCAACAAAATGTAAAAATCCAGCAGTTTCATTTGTNCCATTTGGATTTACACCATTAGGAAATATTTCATCACCCATTACGGCATAGAATTTTCCTGTTGATTTACTTTTAAATGGAAAGGTTGCGTGATTTGCCCCACTGTCATAAGTGTAGTTTCCGAACGCTACAGGATTTTCTGGTGTTCCTCCTGCTATTCCATTTCCCACATCAACAAGATAAACTCCATCTCTCCAGTTAGAAGAGTATGCTATTCCATCCTCAACCCAGACATCGTGTATCGATTGACCTTCTTTTCCTATTTCAAACATACCGACCTCATATGGATTAACTGGATCCTCTATGTTGAGAATATAATATTTTTGACCAGCACTAAGTGCATAAACATGTTTTTCGTCAATAAATAAATTATGAACACCACCAGTCAAATTCTTTGTGTATTCTTTAATAATTTTAACGTCATAAGGATTTGTTACATCTATTATTATAATTCCATTTTTTCTGTTTGAAGCNCCCTCTCTACTAATAATAGCAATTTTNCCATTTGGNGATACTTTAACATCATTNACTGTTCTTGCATCAACTTGAACGCTATCAATTTTTTTAATATCAGACGGATTTGTAACATCCCAAAAGTATGCAGTACCATCCGCACCCCATGTTCCAGTTACAGCATAATCTCTTTTATCAACACCTTCAAAAACCCAGAAGTCAGATGTATGTTTGTCGTTAACCGATCCTGCACCTATTTTTTTTACTTCTCTTTGAACTTTCCTTTGGAAGACATTAACAACTTTTGATTTTGATGCATTTCCAAATGATGCGGTTAAAATATATTTCCCGGGAACATCTCCAACAAATCTACCATCTTGAAGAATTAGTCCAGATGCTGTATTACTCTTATCAAAAGATTTTCCGGTAAATGAAAATTTAATGTTTACATCATTTAATAGGTTTCCTCTTTTATCATATGCATCAGCTTTTAAGTTTATAACATCACCAGTTCTAATTTTTTCTGGTTTTTCTGCTATGCTTAAATCAATATTGTNNACATTATTCTTTTTAACATTAATAGTTTTTGAAGATTTCACACCATCAAAAACTACATTNATTGTTGCAGATCCAGATTTTACAGCTAATACATTGTTTGAATCATCAATTTCTAATTTATCATTGGATGATGAAATTGAAAATTCAAGGTTGGAAAAATATCTTTCAGCATTATCAGANTTCCAATAATCAATATCTCTAACAACATNCATTTGATCNGTNATTTTATATGANAGNGGTATATANGTATCAGTGTAAATTGTTTNANTTCCTGTTAATATTTCAATGCTTTTAACTTTAGGATAATTTATTGTGACATTAAAAGTTCTTCGAATACTTTTTCCACTTCCATAGCAAATTGCAACAACCTCATGATATCCTGGCTCAACGGCTTTAATTGTTCCTTTGGCTCTATTAAANTCCATNACNTTTCCNGTNNTGCTGAATGCACCTTTTTTATAGTAATATATAACCCTTTCACAATCAAATTTTTTTCCTTGATTATCAACTGAATATGTCGTTGGTTTATAAGTTTGTCCTATATCTAATCTTAATTCATCTAAATCAGATATTACACTTTTTTCCTGTGCAACCATTGTTACTGATAGCAAGCAGAAAATCGGTATCAAAAATCTTTTTTTCATAAATAAANAATTAATNTATTAATATAATTAATAAAAAAAAGGGAATCAAGTTTGACTCCCTTTTTTTTGTGACCTCGGCAGGATTCAAACCTACAACCTTCTGAGCCGTAATCAGATGCACTATTCAGTTATGCTACGAGGCCTTTAAATTTTAANACACAATNCAAATTTTAGAGTTGTTTANNNCGAATTTATTACATTTATATTAATCAAAAAATTATTTTATTCTNACCNATGACCAAAGCAACTAATACTAAAAATCCAAAAACTATTAATATTAAAAACAATCTGAAATATTTTTTCCAAAGCTTTGTTATAATTTTAAGTGTTTTTATTTCATTTTACATTGAAGATGTTAGAAAAGGTAATGAAAATATAATAACAAAAAATGATCTCGTTAGTGATTTAATTATCAGTCTTGATGATGATTTAGTTCAAATTGAAGAATTATTAAAAATTCTTCAAAATTCTGAAAAAAACATTCAAGAAATATTAAGTGATATTGATAATAATCATAAATCTCTTTCAGACATTGATGCAATTAAGACTATACTNGACATTGAGGTTGGTTTTTCATTTTTCCCCAAAGATGGCATATTTGAACAATTAATATCGACAGGTACNTTCGAATTAATTAAAAATAATGAGTTAAAAAGGTTGTTACTACAAATGTTTAATCATCAAAAAGATAGAAATTACGCTACATCCCAAGAAATTGATAATTGGAATATAATTACTAGAGGTGAAATTTTAAAAAAGTTTAGAATTAGATTCAGTTATAATTCATTTGATGGTGAATTTTACGGNTCAAGATCTGTAAATACATTTTATTTCAANACTAATTATTACCAGTCAAATGANTTTTATGGTTTATTATCTCAAGCTCAAAATTATTCAAATATGTACATGCGCTTATTGAATGATATTAAAAAATCATATGAAACAGCTAAATCATTATCTATTGAGGAGTTAAAAAAGTAATAATTAAATGAAAAAATTATTTATCGATAACAATTATCTTCTAGTTTTTAACATTATCTAAGACAAAATAAAATTTTGAAGTTGGATAAAAAGTATGATATAATTTTTTGTGGAGGAGGTCTTTCAGCTTTAATCACACTTGATAAGATTATTTCAGATAATTTTTTTGATAATAAATCAATTCTTGTAATCGAAAAGAATCTTGATATTATTCCAAATAAAACATGGAGTTTCTGGGAGCCAGTTAATTCAAAATGGAATGATTTTGTGACTAAATCTTGGGATAAAATACTTTTCAAAAGTTCAGATATTGAACTTGAAAAAAAATTAAAAGACTTTAATTATAAAATGATTAAAAGTGAATCATTTTATAAGCATGTAATGGCTAAATTAAAATCCTTTTCTAANATAGAGTTTATTAATGAAAATGTGACTGAAGTTAATGATTTAGTTGATCATGTGATAGTAAAAACTGATTCTGGTGAATTTTATGGAAAAAAAGTTTTTAACAGTGTTCCAAATGAATCTTANAAATCAAATCAAAAATTTCCNGTTCTATTGCAACACTTTGAAGGTTGGACAATTAAAACAGAACAATCAGTATTTAATTCCCAAACAGCAACGTTAATGGATTTTTCGATAGATCAAAAAAATGAAACAAGATTCTGTTATGTTTTACCAACTAATAATAATGAAGCTTTAATTGAATTCACATTATTNTCAAAAGACTTGTTAAAAGATTNTGAATATGAAATTGAAATNAATAAATATATCGTGAATTTAGGTATTGGAAATTTNCANATTATATCGAAAGAAAAAGGTATTATTCCTATGACTTGTTTCCCGTNTGAAAAAGAAAATACAANTAACATTGTTAATATTGGAACAGCNGGNGGATGGACAAAACCATCAACTGGCTATACTTTTAGATTTATCGATAAGTTTTCAGATAGGACTNTAGAATTTNTAAAATTAGATAAGAGTTTTAAAAAATTCAAAATCAAAAATAGATTTTGGTTTTATGATTTGATTTTTATTGATGTGTTATATTATAATAATTCTCTAGGATCAAATATTTTTCAAAGAATGTTTGAAAAAAATAAATTTAAATCAATTTTCAAATTTTTGGATAATGAAAGTAGATTAAATCAGGAATTAAAAATTATAATTTCAATGCCAAATAAATTGGCTTTTATTAAATCTTTTTTTAGAAATATTTCAAAAATAATTTAAGCCTATTTATAAATTTTAATTTCGGATTCTCCATTAGATTTCATATATCCTCTGTACATCCCCTCAGTATTAAAATCCATTATAATATTTCCATTCTTATCAATACCAATTACACCACCACTGCCAC
>FUFK010044795.1_pt1 | contig 10164 bp, 8 predicted proteins | sample 1021851 | NCBI WGS metagenome assembly FUFK01 (sample SAMEA51879418, study PRJEB19060) | metagenome
CGACTTGTTCGAGCCGCCGGGGGCACGCCCAAGGAGACACGCGTTTCAGAAATCAAAGATTTCTCAACGACTCGCATCAAGGTCGTGTTTCAAACCCTTATCGCATGGGATTGAAGCGTTCACTTGATGAAGCACCGCCTGCTGGGTTGGCCCATGAAGACCGTCGTAAAGTGCGAATGTGGTGCAAGCATTGACATCGCTGGCGCAACACCGCGAAAGGACGGCATCAAAGTCTGGTGCCGAGTCTGCGGGACGGTCACCGTCCATCAGCGCTGAACATGCATCTCATGCACCTCGCTGGCTCATCGGCATGTTCATGGTCGTTCCTCAATCACATCCGGGAGAGTGAGCGGCATGGCTGACAAACCCCTCGTGATTGATGTTGTTGACAACGGGGGCCAATGGACGCACCGCGAATGGCGCATGCTTCGCTACCTCAAGGTGGATACGCAGATCATCGACAACACCACGCCTGTTGAGGAACTTCGCGAATTGGACGGCCTCATCCTCTCGGGGGGCGCGGCACGGGTTGGCTTGACCGGCGAATTGGGAAACTGCGGGGCGTTCCTTGAGCTCGACATCCCCATCCTCGGCATTTGCGCAGGCCATCAATTCATGGCGCGACACTACGGTGGCGATGCCCGCGAATCACCAGAACCCGAATTTGGAGCCATGGATATTGAACTCGTGGACGGCGGCGGGACGATTTTTGCAGGCACCGAGGCAACCCAAACGGTGTGGGAGTCGCACAACGACGAAGTTCACGTTGTCCCAGAGGGTTTCTTCATCACGGCCGGCAGCCCATCGTGCAAGGTCCAAGGCATGGAGAACGAGGCAGGGGACCGATTTGGTTTGCAATTCCACCCCGAGGTGAATGACTCGGAGTTCGGGAAGGAAATGTTTGAGAATTTTGTTGCCGTTTGCCGTGCTCGCCGTGATGGGTAATCTGTATGTCAACGCCAACCAAACGAGATTTTGGACAGTACTTCACGCAGCACGCCGTTTGGCTTCGGCCCCACATCAAGGCTCACATCCAATCGCTTGGTGATGCCTACACTTCCTGTGTTGACCCGTTCGCAGGCGATGGCCACTTGCTGACGCTTGCTCGGGAGATGGGGTTCCAAACTCACGGGCACGACCTTGACCCGAACCGTTGTGCTGACAACGGATGGGGAGAGCCAAACGACTCCATCCGCGAGGTGATTCACTACGACGGCGGCTTTGTTTTGACCAATCCGCCTTACTTGGCAAAGAATTCGGCAAAGCGTCTCAATTCACCGATGGCCCGTTATTTCTCACCAGGTTTTGTGCCAACGATTGAAAAAAACCACCTCAACGTGCTCGACGACCTCTTCAAACTCGCGATTGAACAAACTATCCAGGTATACGAGGATTCAATATGGATCGTCCCCGAATCTGGGATTCAAGATTTGGACCGTCTCCCGCACTGGAAAGCCAGACTTCACTCCATCACCATTCTCGAGGACAACCCCTTTGTCGATACTGAGCACCCAGTGTGCGTGATGGTGTTTTCAACATCCAATCCTCTGCAAGAAGTTTGGAAAAACGACACCCTTTTGGGCACCTATGATTCCTTACGCCAAGCACACCTTGATGCGCTTGAGGCCCCATCGTCAGCGGTTCAAATGACGTTTAACGACCCAGGCGGAAGGCTGGGCTATCGTGCCGTGGATGGAACAAAGGAAGATGGCTCGATGCGAATCAAATTCTGCCTTGGCCACGAACTGGGCTATGACCGACAGCGAATCAAGGTGAGCAGCCGACATCTCACTTACATCTCCACGCCGGTTCCAGAAACGATGCTCGCCTCGGTTATTCAGGAAGCAAACCGGCGAATTGAAGCCTACAGAAAGGCCACGCACGACGTTTTCCTGACCGCTTTCATGGGCAACACAAAAAATGGCCTCCGACGGCGCCGACTCGATTATCACCTGGCTCGTCGGATGTTCAACGCCGCTTTTCTCAGTATCAGTGCTTCAGCGATTGTCAATGCCGAGTAAAACAAGGGAATTCCAATAGAATAGAGTTAATATGGACAAAAGCCCCCACCACACTGATGTCCACCCTGCGACGAACCACCCCCGGCCTGCTTGTAATCCTCCTTTTGGTCACAGCACTGTCACCGATTGCCTCGGTGCAAGCCGTTCCCGATGAACCCTCAGAGTACTACTATGGTGTGGAATACGACTGGTCCAGTCTTGACAGCGACGTGCAAAACGTGACCGGCTTGGACATCCAAGAATTGTTCACCGAAATCATGGACGACGCTGATGCAGCGGGCTTCAACCTCGACCTCGGACAGTTGACCACGGGCTCATCAAACGTCTACGTCCACCAAACCGAAGACATCTCGCCCCAAACCATTCAAGATTTGGACGGCAACGATGTTCAGGTGTGGAGTCGCACCAGCGACGTGGTGCTTCGCCACGGCTTGTTGTCCAACGCCATCATCATGACCGACTGGTCGGAGACCACCTTCGGCAGCGAACCCACCGGGTTTGACATTGACGTCATCGCCGAAGCGGAGAACGTGCTGACTGTGGACATGCTCTACACCGAGTACCTCAACGACCAATCCCAACTCATTGGCGCAGACATGGACATTGACATGACCGTGGGCAACGACATGAACCTCGGCATTGACATCACCCTTGAGGGCGACGGCGAGGAACTCAACGTTGACTTTGATACTGGTATGGACTTTAGCTACTCCATCGCTTCTGAGGCTGAATGGCGCCTTGGCAACCCAAGCCCCATTTACACCACCGCTGCTGCCAACGATCGCACCCTCTGGGAGTGCACCGACGAGGCCACGGAGGTCGGCGTGAACGACGGGCCGAACGGCGACAAGAGCGTCTCGGACCTGTGCGGTATGGCCGACGGGTCTTACATTGGCTCGGCCGACTACAACGTTTACTTGACCGGATTGCCGATGGAAGAGTTCGGTTTTGATGCTGGGCAGTTCGACATCAGCATCAGCGATGAACTCACCAGCGAAGGCGACTACGAGGGCGATATCGACATGGGCGATGTTGAATTCAACATGGACACCGAAAGGCCGCTTGAGGTTGACCTTGGCGATGGAACGACCATCGACGTCATGGCTTGTGAAACCTGCCCGCCCGGCAACCCGGTCATGTTCATCATGATGGGTAATGTTCTGGTCCACGCCAGTGGATCCTTTGGTGACGCAGTGGCTGAAGACTTCCAAGCCGAAATTGAAGACTCCTTTGGGGAGATTCTCGAGAACTGGTTTGGTCTCAACGAAGACGGCGACATGGATGAATACGACGACAGTGAAAACTGGTTCGAATGCGACAACGGCGATTCGATCGAATCCTGGTACGTTAACGATGGTAACGAAGACTGCATGGACGGCTCGGACGAAGACGATCTCTACCTAAGCGGTGGGACTTCCAAAGACTGGGACACCGACGAGGAATACTACAGTTTCAGCGGCCGCGTTGACGCCACCGCCCTTGGATTCGAAACTTCAGCCACCATCATGTGCTCTTACGACGGCGAGTATCAAGAATTGACCATCGATAACGTGAACGACGGCTGGGACGATTGTGATGACGGCTCGGACGAATACGACAACGGCCACATCGAAACCTATGTCTGTCTGGACGGCTCAGAGATCTCCTTTGAACTCGTGAACGATGGAAGCAGCGATTGCGCAGACGCTTCGGATGAACCAGCCGACAACGAAGGCGATTGGTTCATGTGTGAAAATTATGATCAAATCCCGTTCCAATACGTCAACGACGGCACGCAGCATTGCGAGGATGGCGATGATGAGCACGAAACTCGCCAGGCAGGTAATTTCTACTGCGATGACTACACCACGAACCTGGACTTTACCCTCGTTAACGACGGTACGGCCGACTGCGCAGACGGCAAAGACGAAGGAGCAGCCATCTTCTTCATGATGGACGCTTACATGAACGACGGCCAAGGCACCGTGCTTGCCTCGTTGGATGATGTTATGGCGTGTGCGTCATGGAACTGCGATGTTTCAATCAGCATTGACTCTGGCTGGATTTCAGTTGAAACTGCCGTTCCAGCGGGCATGGAATACGGTGAAAACACGATGTGCGTCGGTGGAAGCATGACTGCTCCTGACGGCACTTTGCTGGTTTCCGCTGATGAAAACTGTGAATCGGACTGGGTCGGACCAGAAATCCGAGAGTGGGAGACCAATCTGTACAACGGGGGCGAAAACACCCTCGATGTAACGGCCAGTGCAGGACACTGGAGCGATGAATTCAACGACGTCACCATGCATTGGACCGTCACCGACGCTGACAACGCGATCCTCGACCAGGGCAGTGTTGCGTTCAACGACCAGTCCGAGGTGTCCACCGAGAACATCGTCGACATTCCAGGGGAGGGCGAATACTGCCTCTCCGTCGAATTGGTGGAGAACGGCAAAACCGATGCCTTTGACACACACAGAACTTGCATGACCGTTGAAGACGGCCCGCAAGTCAGTGAACGCATGGAAAAGATCGGGGGCGCTCTTGCAGAGTCCGGCCTCCAGAATGTCTTGGAGAACTTTGGCAACAACCTTGAGACCACCTTCCAAGAGCTTGACGAGGACTACGAAGTCCCCGTCTTCCCTTACACCGACGGCATGTGGGCGCCCCTTTGGAGCAACGAGCATGCCACCATCATTGGTGTTGGTGTGTACGCTTGGGACGAAGACGGCAACGCCTACGTCATCGCTGGACCGGAAACGACCGGCTACAGCCAAGACCTGCCCATGACCTTCGCCAGCATCCGCTACATCACCGGCGTGCCAGCACAGGAAGCACAGGCAGAAATGGCTGAGTTTGACGACCTCGAGGACATCGTTGATGTGGAAAACCACGACCTATCAGAACTGGCTGACGACCTTGCAGAAGCAGGGGCTGACACCTCAGACCTTGGCCTGGGCGACGGCACCAGCGGCGACACCACCGACGACAACGGCGACGACACCGAAGAAACGGCTGAGGAGGTCGCTGAAGATGCAGGTCTTCTGCCCTTTGTTTCGCCACTCACCGTGATGGCGATGATTGGCCTTGCTGCACTTGCCGGCAACCGCCGTGGCAGCGAGAACGAGTGAAGTCAAAAGGAAGTAGGGGGACGCAACGCCGTGCTACCACGGCCACGCCCCCACCGCGCCTTTGGTGCGATTCGCCTTACCGTAACGGCGTTTCTTGCGATTCACGTGTTCATTTCAGCTTGGCTGGTCGCCTCTGTAGAAGGCGTCTACACCGAAGGCAAGCCAGCGCCAACGGAAGCCCATTCACTGGTCGCCATTGACAAAGACCGCACGATGATCGATGTAGAAATCAAGAAAGCGACGTCGTTTTTCTTCTATGCACTCGAACGAGACGGTGATGCAAGCGTACCCGTCAATTCTTCCTCCACATCAGAGAACACCTCCGGAGACACGTCCGGCGATGAGGATGGGGGTGGCGATGATGAGCAGAGTGCCGGAGGCGATGAAGAATGGCTTTCGACGGGGCGTCAATCCATCAAGGTCGCCTTGGTCGCCTTGGTCCTCAGCGAACTGCTGATGCTCTTTCATTTCAAGTGGCGCCATCACGTTCGTACACTCGCGTTTTTGGCAACGCTAACGGCCTTTGCCGTCGTTTTCCCTGCTTGCTACATGTTGGAGTTGAGCGGCGGCGAGGGGGATGAAAGCGACAATACGGCAACCAATACCCCAGGGGCCAACATCGAGACCGTTTCCTTTGTTCACACCAACGCCTCTTCTGACTTCTCTTTGGTTTGGTTGGGCATTGAGTTGGAGGCGGACTTTTCCGGGTATGACTTGGGCTTGGTTGAGCCCGAGAACCGAACGACCGTTGCAGCGCAGGTCCCTGAGGAAGGGGGCGAAGACGCCTCGTCCTTCATTGCGTTTGAATCGACGTTCCAAATTCAATTAGGCCAAAATCTCGACAGTCTGCTGGTGTTACCGTTCATGTGGTACCTTTTGCCCGCCGTCAAGCCCCGGCAGCAAAGCAAGACACTCGTCAGTGTGGAAGAAGAATGAGGTGGCGCCCACTCCGGGAATTGAACCCGGGTCGCAGGAATGACAATCCTGCATGATAACCTCTACACCAAGCGGGCAGTTGCATCCCTCCGGGGACGCAACCGCTATTTAAGCCGCGCCATGTGGGTGAAATGGGTGCCACCATGGCCAAACGAAAAACATCTGCAGAAAAAGCAAGGGATGACGAAGAACAATCCCAACTTGACGACATGTTAGGCGGCGCATTTGGGGATATCGAATCCCTTGAGAAACCGGCTGAAGAAGTGGAAACGCCAACCGAATCCGTGGACGAAAGTCCAGCCGCTGAAGAAGAGGAGAACCAACCAGCAGATTCGACTGAGGGCCCAACAGGCCCACCCACTGGTCCGCCAACCGGGCCACCCACCGGGCCACCAAGCGGCCCTCCAACGGGTCCTCCGAGCGGCCCCCCAACTGGACCTCCAAGCGGCCCTCCATCAGGTCCCCCGAGCGGCCCCCCGAGCGGCCCCCCTACCGGCCCTCCAAGCGGTCCACCCTCCGGCCCTCCAACCCCTCCTCCTGCTGAGACCGCGGAAGATGCACCTGAAGAGGAAGTCCAAGATGCGCCTAACGACAAGGCGGAAGCTTCAGAACCCGAAAGTTCCGAAGAAGCCGCACCCGAAGCATCCGATGATGAGGCAACAGCAGAAGAACCTGCACCTGAAACACCTGATGAGGAACCTGCAGCGGAAGCCGAAACTCCCGACGATGCTCCCGAGGAAACGCCAACTGAAACCGCGGACGAAGGTCCTGCCGCTGAAGAAGAAGCAACAGCATCTGAAGTGGTTGAGGAAGCAGCACCCGCTGCAACGGACCAGGTCACCCTTGACCTGCTCGCCGAAAAAGAAGCGGAGCTCGAACGACTTCACATGGAGAACGCACGACTGCGCCAATCCGTGGTTGGCGCAACCGAAGTCATTGAAGAATTGGAAGAGCCACCGATGCCACCACTGGTTGAAGATAACATTGTCATTCCACCCTACATCGTCTCGGACTTTGTTCGCCTCGGGCGTCAATTGGACCGGGAACATTTGGTCAGGGCNACAATGGGTTCCTTGGCGATGATTCATCCGGAGCAACCTGGCGTGATGGTTTCCACACGTCATATGGTCACGCTCCCACGGATGAACGAACGCAGCCTTTGTGCTGCCCCTCTTGGGTCGTCGTCCCCACGAGGCGCCCCTTCCGATTGGCATGTGCTCGAAGTCGTGCTCGCTTCGGTGTCCATGGTCACCGGTGGCCCTGCTGCGGTGATTCACATGCATGGTCCGCACACCACCGCCGCCAGTTGCGAGAAGGACCTTGTCTTGCTTACCCCCATCGATGAGATCGGCAAACAGCATATTGGGAAGATCATCATCGTCGACCCCGACCCTGAAAATCCCGAAGATTATCTTCGTCAAGTGGCTGAAGCACTCAACCAAGGCGGCATGCGCTGCGTTGTGGTCCGCGGGAACGGTGCCTANGCCGTCGGNGCGGATTTCGACCAGGCCTGGGCCAACGCTGCGATGGTTGAACACAGCATGCAAATCCACCTTCTTGCTCGACAAGCGAATCTGAAAACTTGACGACTTCATATACTCTCAAGAGTGTATGATGTCGGAAGTGAGCGCAGTGTCCGGTTTCAGTTGTTTTGGCGACAAATTTCCCTTCGGGGAACAAAAAGTCGTTTCTTCATATACTGTTGGAGACTCAGACTTTCAAAGGTGAACACACATGGACCACAATACGAAATTTGACGTTGAAATTGCAGACGCATCTGGACACTCCACCGTTCAGATGACACAGAACGAAATTGCCGAGAAGGCCTCCCAAACCCAGGGCTCCTGGGTCTTCGTGAACAACCAGCTCGTCAGCGCCGCTGACATCGCTGACATGAATTTGGAAGCAGGCAGCCGCATTCGCTTGATGCCCGGCCTTGTTGGTGGCCAAGACGCCCCCACCTTCGTCGTTCAAATCACCGACCAGTCCGGTCACTCCGAAGCCGTCATGACCAAGGCCCAAATTGTTGACAAGGCCACCCAAAACAACGAGTTGTGGGTGTTCGTGAACAACCAACTCGTCAACACCGCTGACCTTGCCGACCTGAACATGGAAGCAGGCAGCAGCGTTCGTATGGCCCCCGGCATCATCGGTGGCCAGGACGCCCCCACCTTCGACGTGGAAATCGCCGACGCCTCCGGCCACTCCACCGTGCAGATGACCCAAGACGAACTCGTGGAAAAGGCAGGACAAACTCAAGGCTCTTGGGTCTTCGTGAACAACCAACTCGTTAGCACCGCAGAAATTGCGGGCATGAACTTGGACGCAGGTAGCCGCATTCGCTTGATGCCCGGCCTTGTTGGTGGACGTGCTTGTTGAATCCGATGTTGGGCCATTGGTCATCCGCTGATGAAGCCCTTCTCGTTGAGAACCTCGAACTCGGCCACGACATCGAATTGATTTCCGAAGTGCTCGGAAGAGCGCCGTCCGACATTGTTTTGCGGATGGTTCATCTCTACCAAAACGGATCACTTGTCGTGATGGCTGAGACCACTTTTGATGTGTTGGTCAGACGGATTGGGGAATGAAAGGTTGAAAACAGGATGCGAAGTCGCCAGCCTTGGAGAGAGAACTATGGTTGAACTCGTTGACTACAAGTGCGCCAAGTGCGGAAACCTTGAATCGTTCCACCGAGAGCGCAACGGAATCAGCTGCAAGGCTTGCGGTTCCCGCATTTTCATGAAACTCCGCCGACACGGTACCAAGCGCCTCAGCGCTGAGTGAGCCAAACCGCTCGCAGAGTTCAAAGACCATGGACCGGTCTTGCTGTTCATGACCGTGTGGCTTGAGCAATACAAGCCCGTGCTCTTTGATGATTTACTGACATCAACGCANGTCATCGACGCGCTAAAACATCTGGCTCTCCAAGCCAACCCTCCACATCTTCTTCTCTCTGGACCATCCGGCTGCGGCAAGACCGCTGCCCTCCAACTCGTTTGCCGCCAAGTTCTCGGTCCTTCATGGCGAGCGACCACGCACATCTTGCAAGCTCGCGACCTGAACAAAACTGCAGGAGCCATGGCCAAGTTTGAGGCCTTTCTCCGTCCGGAAGGTGCTGGTTCGGAAGACACGCTCGCAGGCCGCACCAGCCTCGACGCCTTTGACCACAACATCAGCGCAACAACCGACGGGTCACCACCCCCGGCCGGTGAGGAATCAGCAGCCCCTCAAGCCGGTACATTCGCAGCGGTTTCACGAATCATCATCATCGAGGACGCAGACTATCTGGGCCATGCCCGCCAATCCTATCTTCGCAGAATGATGGAAGAAAGCAGCCGAAGCGCACGCTTTCTTTTCACCACACATACACCCTCTCGCATCATCGAAGCCCTACGAAGCAGAACACAGCATGTTCGTATGCCCTCGCTCACACGTTTGCAAATTGAGCAGCGCCTCGAACACATCGCTGGCGAGGAAGGCCTGCAACCGGCCACCGGCGTGTTGGGTGATATCGCCCACGTTGCCAGCGGCAACCTGCGCAAAGCGGTGTTCACGCTCCAACTTCTCACCCAACGTGATCTCCTCAATGACCGGAAGAACGTCCAATTGCTCATGGCCAATTCCAGTCGCAGAGAAGTTCAGTTGGTCCTCGAGGAAGCCCTACGCGGCCGGGTTCACGAATGGAAATGGGAACGCCAGGGTGAGAAAAACACCCGAGTGCTCAAAGGAGCCATGGGTGCGATGGACCAAATGATGGCCAACCACGACCTCGATGGAAGAGGGGTGGTTGACCGCTTGCATCACTTCCTCGTTGCTGGGCGCACTCATTATCCCGAACCGCTCTTGGCCGACCTCTTGGCTGCTGTATCTGCCTGCGACATGAACCTGCAACGCTCCGCACAGCAACGGATCCAACTCGAGGAATTGCTTCACAGGTTTGCAGAAGTGGGCGATGTTCACCTTCGGGGCGCTTCAACGCAAGCGTCTTGAAAGGTCGCACATCAGCGCTTGTTGGGCGTGTAGCACAGCTGGATAATGCATCGGCCTCCTAAGCCGAAGATCGCGGGTTCGAATCCTGCCACGCCCGCCAATTTTTG
>FUFK010061223.1_pt1 | contig 10164 bp, 8 predicted proteins | sample 1021851 | NCBI WGS metagenome assembly FUFK01 (sample SAMEA51879418, study PRJEB19060) | metagenome
AAGATTACTTATAGCGGTACTAACAAAAGCAGTTGTAGCAATTTTAGTAGTATTATTTCCAGCAGTTTGGGTCGTTGCAGTAGATAATCTTGCTGCTGCTACTGTTCCAGAAGCTAAATTACTAGCATTAAGACTTGTAAGATTAGCACCACTGGCAGCAGGTAATGTAGCTGGAAATCTTGCATCTGGTATCGTTCCAGAACTTAAATTGCTTGCGTCTAAAGAGTTTATTATTGAAGCAGTAACATAACTTGCTCCATTTGTAATTGCATTATTGTTTAAAGAAATATTAGCTGTGCCATCAAAACTGACTCCTGCAATAGTTCTTGCATTAGCTAAAGCCGTTGCAGTTGCAGCATTACCAGTGGTATTTTGATTTCCTACTGTGTTTACACCTGGTAAATCTATATTGGCACTACCATTAAAAGTAACACCACCTATAGTTCTTGCAGTAGCTAAAACGGTTGCTGTAGCTGCGTTTCCAGTATATGCAGTCGCAGATAATACTTCAGTTCCATTAATCTTTAATACTTTTCCAGTAGCTAAATCAATATGATCAGAAAAAGTAGATGTTCCAGTAACAGTCAGAGTTCCTGGAATTGTTATAAGGCCACTAGCATTAGCAATTAAACGACCTGATCCATTTGTACTAAGAGTAAGAGTATCAGAACCTCCACTTATTCCTGTGTTTGGATCTAATAAAAAGCTAAATGATGGAGAACTTTCAGAACCATTTGGTGCTTTGGATAATAAATTAGAATAAGTTATTTTTTTATTTTTCTCAGTTCCAGTACCACTTTGATCAATAATTGGCAAAACATCCGTTACTGCTGGTGCAGTTAACTCTGTAAATTGTGAAATTTTACGATTTGCCATAATTAGAATTTAATTATATACATTAAAGCAGTATTCTTAACACGAACCTCTGTTCCACCATTATTTCCCATTGTATGAGTGTGTGAGCCATCAAAATCAACACCACCTACAGGGCTGGTAGAAGAAGAACCTGTTATAGATGAGTTACCATCATTTGTTTTTGTAAATACACCACTTGCACTACCATTAGCTCTAAAACCTTCTGATATTTTTCTAATACCACCTGTTAAACTTACAGTGCTTAAAGAGTGATTGTGACTTAAATTTTGATCTGATTGAGTTGTAGCAAATCCTCTTCCATCTTCTTGTGTTCCACTTTTATTGCTAACCCAACCTCTTATAAATTCTCCTCTTAAATCAGGAATATTAAAAGTAGAAGAGCCATCTCCAGATCCCCAAGTAGTGCTAATTATGTTAAATAAAGTAGCATAAGTTGATCTACTAATAGCAGCACCATTACATTCAAAAAAACCAGCAGGTACCGTAGAAGAAGCATGAGCTAACACAGAACCAGTAGGAACACCATTCGCAAGTTCTCCCCATCCAGACCCGTTATAACCTTCAAATTGAACTAGTTCACTATTAAATCTTATCTGTCCTGTAGCTGCTGTTGGCCTTTGAGATACATTACCAACTGGTAATTTTAAAGCACTAGTGCCAGACATTAGAATATCACCAGCAGATGTGATCGTTCCAGTAAAACTAGGTGATGCAGTTGTTGCATGACCCATCTCAGCAGTATCTACTTTTCCTAAAGTGACGAAATTAGTTCCGTCATAAATATTTAATGTATTGTTATTGCTATTTACCCATAGCTTTCCATTTACTAATGTTGTAGGAGCACTTGATCCCCTGTTCGTAGATTGTATTTCACTAAGGCAAACATTAAGGTCTGCACGAAATGTCGCCCCTACTGCGTTTCCAATATTGTAATCATGTGTGTTGCTCATTTATGTGACCTCCTTACCAAAACCTGATGCTGCGTATACAAAAGATCGTGCGACTGCTGAATTACCATTTTTAAACGTAACTTGAAATCCTGTCCTACTTATATTAGCAAGTTCAAAAAAATCACCTGATTGTTGATTTGTTGGAGTCACTACTACTTGTGGTGTTTGTTTAAATGGATTTACAAAAGATACAGTGTATTGTTGCGATCCAGTAGTAACAGGAGTCGAAATACTTTCTGTTCTTCCTTGTAATTCTAGTNTAACTCCTAATTGTGTAACGGCTATGTTTTGGTTAGTGTCATTACTTGTTAATATTGCTTTAAATTGAAAAGCTCTACCTGTAATCAATACATTACTAAATTCTTTATATGCACTCCATGTAGGAGATCCTGATGGATTATCGTCAGTAGATCTTACATAAACAGCAGCATTACATTTTGTTGCTTCAGTCGTACCTCCCACAGCATCAATATGTCCCCATGTATCAATTAAATCTGTTCTGTCATCCCATAAACTATTTAAAGAAAAACTATTCGCTTTTAAAATTTTCTTTAAATTTACATCATATGGTTGACCTAAATCTGTTGTACTTGTAAAAGCATATTCTCCAGAAGTTTTTGTAGCATTATTAGTAACTACTAATTTTAAAGCATCTAAACTTGAGTCATAAATTGTATCAGTTTTTGAACCTAAGAAATTATTAGTATGTTCATTAACAGTTGCAACTACAAGTCTTTCGGAAGGAGCAGGAAGATTTGTTGTAACTCTTGTATTATTCCAATCGGAATCTTGTGACCCAGGAGAAGGTGATTGTCTCCCACCATCATCCTCAAATTTAATTAAATAAGTTCCCTCAAGTAACGGAACTATTTTTTGTGTTTGGTTACCTGCGGCTGCAACCACGATTTCTTGTGCATCTTGCCATTTTGCAGCACTCGTTAACGAAGAATGTCTTATCAAAGTCTTTCCTCCTAACAACACATCAAGTTCTGTGGCACGATTCCAGCTTAGAATTGCACTGGATTCATCTATTGGTAATAAGCTAACACCACTAACATTACTAGGTAGAGCAGTCTTACCAGCAGCTATAAAGAAAGGACTTTGTGGTTTTGTAGGTAATGTCGATCTAAGTCCTGATGCACTTACGCTATACACTTCAATTTCATAATTTCCAGCAATAGTATCTAATATTTCATAACTTTTACTTCCTTCTACAGTTGTTGACGTATAGTTACCATTTTCTAATCTCCATCTAACGTAAGCATTGTCTGTAACAGTTGTCCATGAAACAATAATTTTTACCCTTGCAATACCAGTGTTTTCATAAATAACCTCTTCTGCCGTAACACCTGATGGAGGTGATGGAGGTACATCTAAATTTGTAACATCTCTTTCTACTAAAGTTACACCATTTTCAATATGATTATATTTACTAGAATTATATTCACTAGCAGTTATGGCATAAGTAGTTCTATCTTGTTCAAGGACTTCCAATACTCTCCAAGTAGACGTTAAAATTTGATTATTTTCAAACACCCATATACTTTCAACATTAGGAGTACTTGAAAAACTTTGACCTAAAGTAACTACTTTAGTAGTTGTATTAACAAGAGATATTGTTTTAGTTTCTAAACTACCATCAGGCAAAATAGCTGATAAAGTACCTCCACCTCCAGCAGTTATTCCAGTGACATCATCCACAGTTACAGTATTTGTAGTTGCTGCTGTAATTCTTCCTCCTCTACGTTCTCCACTTCTTACAGGATCAGCTATTTCAATAATTTGTCCTGGTCTAACAACTACACCAGCTTCAATAGAAGCAGAAAATGTAACCACTTCACGTTCTACATTACTCATGTAAAGCAGCCACTTTGCTAACCTTTTCGCCTGACCTCTTGATGTACAGGCAAACGCATTAATATTTTTAACTACAGAACCATATCTAGCTTGGTTAGCTGTATCAATNTCTTCCTCATAATTAATATCTCTTAAATCTAAATCTAAATACTTAACAACTACTACGGTTGGTCTAGTTCTTTGACTTGCGTTTGAATATGTGAATCCTGGTTCTANTACATTTGCAAGAGTAAACAAATAACTAGGATCTTTTGGAGAATCTTGTGTAAGAGTTAAACTACCTGCTTCATAATATGGCATTGCTCTAAAAACAGAGCACATTTGATTGATAACATTATATGCTTCTTGNTGATTNTAAATACCAACATTACAACTGAATCTAGGTTCTGTTGTACCTTGTCCTTTCCCATCATCTACTTGTTGAGAACAATAAACAGATGCAGCATAAAAACTAAATTTATCGAGTTCTGATTCTTCTAAATGATTACCTAATCCGTACCTAGAAGAGGTTAAAAGGTCATATAAGCACCAAGCAGGATCATTTGTATACTGAGCAGCACCAAGCGTTCCGTTGAACGTACCAGAATAAGACAGGCTACCATCTGCTCTTACTGTTGCGTTATGAGGAATTTTTACCTTTGTACCTTTTACTAAATACTTTCTTGTAGGTATTGCATTGAATTGTTCAGCATCTACCTTTAAACCAATTAATGCACTATTAGGATAAGATCTTTGATCATATTTAATTTCTACATAATTATTCCATTGAAATTCATTAGCTAATTTACTTGAACTGCTATCAGCAGTAATTCTTGTTACTTTAATGTTTACAGGAAAAGCACCATTTAAATTAATTANATAATCACGAATATAAGTATCAGGTGTTCTACCAGATATAGTTCCATCATTACCAGAAACAACTGTTCCNTATGATCCACCACTATATTGAACCTCTATTGTTAAAGAAATACTTGTACCAAAAATATCNCCTTCATCTGTAAATCTTTGTAATGCAGGAACAGTNATNTGAACAGAAACAGCATTAACAGTATCATCTACTATTTGAACTACTTTTGGACTTGATTGTGAAACAGTAGAAAAACCAGTAGGTTTAGTTCTTGAAACATTTCTAGTTATTGGAATTACTGTTTGATTAGACGTTCCAGTTCTTACTTCAAAACTAACATCTTTAAAATTAAAAGTTCCATCAGCAGCTTGAAGTGGTGTGTTATTAAAAAATATTGATTTTGCACCATCTACTAATCCACCNATNTCACCTTCTCCTATNAGATCAAGAACTCTNGCAAAACTTTTAGAATCTAAATTATCTTTAGCTTCATGTGGAGTTTTATTACCTCCACCACCACCTTTTCCACCACCTCCAGAGCCAATAATATTCATACTTCTACCTGCTCATTTTCAATTCCAGCCGATATCACGGTTGAACCTGTCAAAGTAGTTCCATATATTAAAGGGACAGCAACACCAGCCCTTGAGGTATTTTGTATGCCACTAAAATTAAAAGATAAACGAGGATCTTGCTCTCGTTCTGGAATTGACTCAACAGGAGTAAGCATCTGAGCTAAACCTCCTAAAGCTAAAGCTATACCTAGATTTCCAGCAACCGCAGCTATACTAAAAGCTCCTGAAGCAGTTGAAAACCCTCCAGCCAATCCTGCTGGTCCTAAACCAAAACCTACCCCACCAGATGCTATTCCAACACCTATTAGTGCTGCTCCTAAAATAAATCTTCCAAATCCTCCTCTACCTCCTTCTCCTCCAATAATAGGAATAATTTTTATTTCTTCTTGACCATTAGGATAAGTTAATTCTTCTGTTGTTAATTCCCAATCACCAACAGCTACTTTGTAATATCTATCTGCCATATGAGCCTCTAATTGTGGAAAGTTAACAATTAAAAATCTCATTGCCTGTGCAGCATTATGCACTTCAGCTTCAAAAGTCTTCTGACCNAGAAACTTTGCCAGTTCTCCGTATAGCTTAATTTTACGCAGCATAACGAATCCTCTTTCCTGTACATTTTAGCAACCATTCATCTAATAGATCACGACTTGATAATCTATTTTGCAAATGATGTAAAACTGTTTGCTCNCCTAAGTAAACACCAATATGATTTAATCCGCTACTACTAATTGACATTAANAACAAATCTCCTTTNTNTAAATCCTCNTCCTGTGTTAATTCTCTAAACCCTGTTTTTGCAAAACAATCAACAAACATTGGGTTTTTTATAAANTCTTCTGGATCGTTTGGNCTTANCCAATCTATTAACTCTATACCTAATTCTTCCTTNTACCAATCTCTACATAAACTCCAACAATCAGTAACACCCCATACCCATTGTCTTCCAATTAAAGGTGCTTTATATCCACATGGTTCACAATAACCCCATTGTTTTAAATTAGGCTGAATAATCCACCATTTGAGACCTGATTTTTCACAAGAAACTCTATCTGCTTCGCTAGGTTGAGGGCTTGTAATAGGATGGCTATGAACAATAGCACTTATTTCTCCATANTTATCTTCAATATCAGCCCAATCATTAGGACACAAAATAAACTGATCTTTTGGATCTACAGCTAAATTTTTACAAGGAATATACTTTTCTTTACCTTTAACAATAACTAATAAGCCACAAGATTCTCTTGGATCTTCTTGTATTGCGTGTTCTAATGCTTTATCTTGCCAGGTCATGCAAAAAACGATCCAACACCAGGAAAATCTTCGGGTAACACCTGACGTTTTGGTAAACGTACTCCATCAAGATCAAACTTAGCACTTAATTCAAATTCAACAATTTGTCTATTTTCAATAGTTTTTCTGTCAATAAAATAAACTTCTTTAGGAAAAAGAGCACTAGCATCTGGTGTGCCATGTGGATTATCAATTTCTTCTAATTTTATAACTGAATCATTTTCTTGTAGTAAGGCATTATCTATACCATCTTCTAATAAAAAATGACCTGGATCAAAGTTTACATTATCAATATATCTTTCAAGTGTTCTAAGCCTCGTGACTTTTGCACCTTCTAATCCTTGAGGTAAAGTTAGTATTAAAGTAGTAAATGTTCCTAAAATATTAGATATTTGCAGTCTAGGTCTTGGTAATTGTTTTGATTTAAATTCAAATCCAGACGCATCTATAGGCATCTTTATGTATTGAATACTATCAAAAACAATATTTGAGTTTTCATTTTCACTTACACCGTTATGCCAATAATATTTTGTATTTGAACCATGAATAGCAGGAATTAANTCTAATTGAAAAAGTTCAATTATATTACTCGGATTAGATTTCTGTAATTCCGATACTGGTATAGCCATTATTCAAATACTTGTTCAAAAGTTGTAGAGATTCTATTACGACCAGGTTGAAACATTTCTTTGCTATAACTTCTTGCNACCCATCTAAATGTAGTAGTACTGTCAGGTGGNGACCAATCAAAAGCATCACCATCATCTATTCTGTCATTTATAAATGTTTCTACTTCAGTTGTACTTTCATCNTCTAAATTAAAAGTTAAATTCCATATTTTTGGATTTTGATTTAACCCAAAACTAATTCTTTTTTCATATCCATCATTAAAACGAGTAGACCTAACTCTAGGTGCATTNCGTTTAGCACCAGAAATTAAAGGTTGATAATCAGGAAAAGTAGCCATTAGCGTGTACTAGATAANAGTCCTCCAGGTCTGGATTCTTTAATAAGTTCTGCNTGTACAACAGANCCAATTAATCGACCTAATTGTGCAGCATCAGGTTCATCTCCTTCAGCAGAAGTACCTGACGCATCTACATTAACAACAACGCTTGTGCTACTGCCACCGCCTAATTGATTATTAGGAACAATCGTTCCAGAAGATCTTGGTACAAATAGTTCTGGGCCTTTTTCTCCTACAATATAAGGATTACCACCTGCAACTGGTCCACCATTAGCTTTAAATATATTACCTAAAAATCCAAAAATACCTCCACCTCCAAAAGATCCAAAAGCTTCATCTATAGCTAAATCTAAAAACTTATCAGCGACTTTATTTAACAAATCTCCAAGAGTAGAAGTTCCTTTAATAAGGCCTTTAATTCCTTCTTTAATAGGACCTTCTAATGACTGTGCAAATTTATCTGTTTCATCATTTAGTTGTTTTGTTAAATCAATTGCATCTTTTCTTAATTTATTATGTTCTCCAAGTTCTCTGGTATGTGCAATAAATTCATTTTTTAATAACTTTTGTATTTCTAAATCTTTTTCATCAGCAATAGCTTTTCGTAAATTTTCTTCTGCTTGTAATGCTTTTTGTTCAAGAATTTTTTGTTCTTCGTCAAATGTTTGTTCTACTGTTGCTAAAGATTTTGCAAGTGCTGGATTCATACCACCTTTAACTAATTCCTCTATTTTTTGATTTAACTCAAATTCCTTTCTTTTGTCTTCTAATAAAGTTTTAGATTTAGATGTAATTTCATCATTAGCTAAACTAATTTTATTTCTAATAGCAAAAATTTCTTTATCTTTGTTAAGTTCATCAATTTTACCTTGAGTACCAGGTTTTGCTTTTAGACCTCTACTTGTTTTTCTAAAACCTGTCTCTTCTATTTCTGTTTGTCTATTTAATAAAGCTTGAGCTTCTTTATTACCACCAGCAGCAGCATCTGCAACAACCTGATTAATTTCAGCTTCTTTTAATTTTTTCTCCCCTGCAAGTAATTTCGCAACAAAATCTACAACACCAGCAGCAAATGCTTGTAATCTTAACAAAGCAGTACTAAATATTGTACCTAATATTCTAGTTGTCTCTCCAAACTCTTTAATTTTTCGTACACCACTTTCTTCTATTCTATTTTCCATCATTTTCATCGCAGCATTAAAAGCTGCTGTCTTTCCTTGAGTTCGTTCAATTCTTTTTAATTGTGCTTCTTGAGCAGAACCTTGTAATCCCATTGCAGTCGTTGCTGCTTGAGTATCTTGTGTAAAAGGCCCTAAAGCCTGTCCTAATTCAGAAATAGCAGTAACAGCTTGCTGAATTGTTTGAGCAATAGCAGTAGCAGCAATAGAACCAGCAAAGCCACCACCTTTACCAAACAACTCTCCAATACCACCACCTAAACCACCAGCTAAAGCTGATATCGGCCCTCCACCAAATAACAAAGGAAAACCACCACCAACAAAGGCACTAGATGCTACTCTTCCCCGAACAGCACGATCTTCTGCTGTTCTACCTCTTCTAAATCTTCTTAAATTTGCTCCAAAACTTTGAGTTTGTGCTCTTCTTTTTTCTATACTTTCTAAACTTTTTAATTTTTGAGCAGCAGCAGTTCTACTTTTAGATAATGCAATTTCAGCTTTAGTAGTTTTTTCTATTTCAGACGCTCGTTTACTAAATGCAGCAAAACCAGTTCTATCCATTGATCTTATAGTAGATCCAGAACTTCCACCTCCAGCAAATTTAGGATTAGTTACCCTTTGTATTTCAATTCTTCCAGAAACCTTGTCTCTATTTCTTTGTACGACTTGCTCTGCCAAAGCATTTAATCTTCTATTTTCTGCTCTAGCTATAGCTTCTGTTACAGCTAATTCTTCTTTTTTTTGTTGTATTAAACGCTCTTGAGCCTGTTTTGAAACATCTTGAGAAAAGGCCGTAAAACCTGTTTGAAATTTTTTTGGTTTTGCTTCATTTCTTGCTATTGATTTTTCAACAGGAGTTGCTCGAACTTGATTTAATAATTTATTTCTTCTTTCTAATTCATTATTTAAAAGACGTTCTGCATTAACTTGAGTTTTTGCAGCATCAACTGCTGCTTTTGTACCTAAAACAGAAGCTTGAAAAGCTCTTTTACTTTTTTCAAGTTCTTCTCTTAAATTTGCAACTATAGGTAAAGTTTGTTTTGAAGCACCACTAAGTCTTATAAATGCTGCATTCGCCTTATCTATTTGTGGTGCTAAATTCTTTACACTAGCCTGTAAGTTTTGTAACTGTTTAAAACCAGTGACAGATACTTGTATTTGGGCTTTTGTTGCCACAACGCAGAATAAAAATTAACCTTATTCTAGCTTATCTCCTTCGTTTTGCTTTTTCAAACTCTTTTTCTTGTTCTTCATTTAATATCTGAAAATATGCACTCCAACCAATAAGTTCTTGTAATGTCATACCCCTAACTTCAACTAAAGATTTACCTAATTCTTTTGCAACACCAAATTGCAACATCATAAGATTATCTTTTTTTAGTTGAGCAGCTAATTCTTTGGGTCAGATATTTCCTCTTCTGAATTAATAACAGCGAGCATTAAAGTCTGTAAATCACTATCTTTAACTTCGTTTTTCAATATATCTATTTCTCCTGCATTAAAAAGCTTTCTACCATTTTCATCTTGTGCTTTAGCAATAAGTAGTTGTAATGCAAACGCATTAGCATCATCACTTTTAGCCTGTTTTTGTGCTCTTTCTCTTTCTGCCATTGTTAATGGA
>FUFK010067544.1_pt1 | contig 10164 bp, 12 predicted proteins | sample 1021851 | NCBI WGS metagenome assembly FUFK01 (sample SAMEA51879418, study PRJEB19060) | metagenome
ATGAAGTTGTAGGATATGTAGTTTGTTTTCAAGATAATGAAAACACTATTAACTACATGCATGAGATAAAACATAAAAACTTTAACGAGATTAAAAATAGAGTAAGTAATTATTTATATATTGATAGAGTTGCTGTTGATAATGAACATAGAAAAAATAAACTAGGAACATCTCTTTATGAAAACACTCTTAATTTTGCGAAAGAAAATTTTATCAAACATTTAACTGCTGAGATAAATCTTCTCCCTTCCATAAACGAGGCTTCATTCAAATTTCACAAGTCTTTTGGCTTTAATGAAATACAAACTGTAAAATATTCTGAAGATTATGAGGTCTCATTACAAAAGCTCATAATAAATAGTTAGAATAAATTTATGCAATTTGATTTACCTAGACGTCAAAGAAAAAGTTTTGAAGTTATTACAAAAACTACCTTATCAGATAAATTAAATAAAGATCAAGCAATAGAGATTTTCAATAAAATTAAAAAAGAATATGAAAACTCACCTAATACTTTTGGGTCCTCTTCAGGAAAAAAAGAATCTGTAATGGAGTTGTTAGTTATAGTGGGTAATCAAATTGCAGGTGAATATAAAGATTGTGAAGTTTCAATCAAACAAGGTGTTCCAGAAATTAATAAAATTAAATCTCAGTAGTGCAACTTCAATCACTAACTATCGAATTTATTCTTCTCCAAATTAGTGTCGCTTTTAGCCCAGGACTAATTATTGCTTTGGTTGTTAATGAAGCAGTCCAAAAAGGAAGAAGAAATGCTCTTCAAGTTGCTTATGGTGCAGCATCTGGTGCTATCGGAATAACCATAATCACTGCTGCCGTCATTACTTACATCTTTTCATTAATTCCTGAGATACTCACTTTTATTTATATTTTTGGAATAATTTATATTGTTTATAAAGGAATCAAAACCATACAAGACAAAGGAGATAGTCCTAAAGTCCTTGGCTCAGCATCTTTTTTGTCAGGATTTAAGATTAACCTTGCTAATCCAAAGATGTGGGTTTTCTATTTATCTGTACTGCCTTTATTTATAACAGATGAATCTAATATTTTTTCTTCCCTTATTTATCTTGGAATTGTGACAATATTTATTAATCTTTTTGCCGATATCTCATATGCTTTTGTGAGTAGTTATTTATTCAATAATTCAACAACTAAAGTAAAAAGGTACATAAATATAATTAGCGGTCTTTGTTTAATTGGTATTGGTATCTATTTATTCTTCAGTAGATTTATCTGAATCGTCAGAAGATTTCGGTGAATCATCAGATTTGTCATCTTTAAAGAGTTCTGAAATTGCACCTATGCTTCCAAGAGTAGCTGATAAATCTGCTGGTAAGAAAACTTTTGTAGCATTACCGTCGGCAACTTTTTCAAGTGACTCTAGGTACTTAATTGCAATTAGATCATTTGTTGGATCACCTTTATGTATTGCTGCAAAAACTTTTTCTATTGCTTCAGCTTCACCTTCAGCAATTGCAATTTTTTCATATTTTTGTGCATCAGCAACTTGCTTCAATGCTTCTGCTTCACCAACTGCATCCAAAACTTGAGATTCTTTTCTACCCTCAGCTGTAAGAATTGCTGCTCTCTTTTCACCTTCAGCTTCTGTAACTACAGCTCTTCTGTCTCTTTCAGCTTTCATAACTTTGTTCATAGCATCTTGAACATCTTGTGGTGGATCGATTCTCTGAATCTCAACTCTGACAACTCTTGTTCCCCATTTGTCAGTTGCTTCATCAAGAATAAGCTTGAGCTGAGTGTTTATAGTCTCTCTTGAGGTTAATGCAGCATCTAACTCTAAGTCACCGACTACATTTCTTAAGTTTGTTTGTGCTAATTTTGTTGCAGCTTGAATAAAGTCCCCAACATTATAAACAAGCTTTTTTGGATCAGTTGGTTCATAGTAAATAATTGCATCAACAGTTATAGTTACGTTATCTTTTGTAATAACTTCTTGCGGAGGAACATCGATTACTTGCTCTCTCATGTCTACAATGATTATTCTCTCTAAACCGGGTATAACAATATTTAGTCCAGATTTTGCCTCTCTATGAAACTTACCTAATCTTTCAACAAGTCCAGTCTCGAAAGGTCTAATAATTCTGAATATTCTAAATAATACAACCCCGAGTAGTGCAATTATGACTACCCATCTAACTATTCCAAATATAATTTCCATACTTTGAGTTTAACCTTCCTTCGTTTGTACTTCTAATTTAGTTCCATTTACACTTGTAACTTTTACCTCTGATCCTGCTGGAATTCTTTTATCAAGTGAAACTACTTGCCAGTCATCTCCATAAACATGCTGCAGGGTTGATTCATACATATCCAACTCTTCTGTTGTAACAAAAGTCATACCTATATATTTATTTGCTCCTTCAGTAAAGCTTGTACTTGTTTTCTTATCTTTGTTTCTGGGTCCAAAAACTTTTACTGATAAATACACTCCAACTAAGCTAAACACAATAAATGTAGAAAGCTGAATATTTTGACTATCTGTGAATAAAGAAGCTATTCCAGCGAAAAAAGATCCTATGGCAAAAGGAAGTATAAAAAATGTTGGAACTAAAAGTTCTGCCAATAATAGAACGGCTGCTGCAATAAACCAGATTTGTGTCATAATGACAATCTAATTATCTTGATCTTCCTTTTCAAGCTGTTCTTGCTCAAACCTGTTAAGAGCTAATAAAAACATTACAAAAAGAATTCCAGAACCAACTAAGAAAGTTAATGGAATAATTCTTATTTCGAATGCATTTAAACCATCTATGTTTGCTGGAGCTGGGCCACGTGGAGCATAAAGGATGAAGAAAATTGAATTAATAACTCCCCAGCCAAATATTGCAGCTCCAGTGATTAAAAAACCTAATCTCTTTCCAACATTTGTAGCGTTTAACAAAAAAGTAGATCCAGCAAATGTGATTATCGAACCTATGAACATTAGTATTCCAGTAACTAATAAGTTAGAGGACAAAAGTGATCTCATTATTTCACGCATCAGGTGTCATTCCTCTCAAATAATCAATAATTAGCTCAATATCAGATTGAGGAAGAACAGCTCCAAAACCAGGCATTTTTCCTCCACCAACACCGTTGACTCCATACGCTTTACCATTTACAGAACCTTTAACAATAAAATCTATCAAGTCTTCCCTCTGCTTAAACTGGATATTGGCTCTACCTGCTCTTAGTGCAGGTCCCAAACCACCAGATGCTATCTCTTTAGTATATGCTACACCAGCAGAATAACCTGCAGTATGACATCTTGCACAGTAAGCATTAAATAATCCAACTGCTCTTTTAGCTTTTTCTANATCTCCATCAAAAGTTGAATCAGCNATTTCATCGAATGAAACTTCCCAAAGTTTNTCTTCCANTGCTTTTTCAAGAAATGCTAAACCAGTTTCAGCCTCTTTNATAAATTTNTCNTATCCCTCTGCAACAATTGTTATGTTGATTAATTCGGATTCAAGTTGTGATAAGTAACCGCTTGCAACAGATTTGTCTTTTCTTCCAGGAATAGATTCTTCGTTATCTGGGTCTAAATTTAATATAGAAGTTCCCAAAACTTCAGAAACGGTACTGCTGTAAGCTGATAACTCTGTTTCAGTAGAGTCACTTAAACCGTCTTCATCAGTATCAATTCCACCTTCCTTGGAAAGTAGTGCTGAAACATCTTCCACTGCTTTTTGAACAACAGGTAATTTTCCAGGTGCGTCTTTTACGCTTTGAATTAATTCTTTTTGCCTTGCTATTTCATTCTCAACTAATAGCTCAGATGTATCAAGTCTCGATAATGAGCTATTGATATTCATTTCAATAGTCTGTAGCTCTTCTGATTGTGATATTTGAAAGTGATGCATGTACTCGATCAAGTCATCTAATTGTCCATCATTCATTGGACCACCACCTTCTAATCCCCATGCAGGCATAGGTGAGTTTGCACGTCCATAAATTANCCAATAACGAACTTCTTCGTCATCATATCTATAGAAAACATTATTAATTGCAGGAGCACTCCATGTAACATTTATTCCACTTCTCTTTTCGACATATGAAGCTGCACCACCAGATCCGTCAACACCATGGCAGTTACCACATCCGAATTCTTCATATAGATGTTCTCCTCTTTCCACAGATACCTCATCAAATTCTTCTACAAAACCTTCTTGTCTGTCTTGCTCTCCAAGGTAGTAAAGAGGAATCATGATAGTTAAAAGCGAGGCAATTAAAACTGCAACAGTTAGAGTTCTATCAAGTGTTTTTGTTTCTAAATCATCATCATTTCGGTATTTTGACAAATTTGGTGCATAGTCAGAAACTTTACCTGAGCCCCTAAAACCTGCAGCAGTAAAAAATGCCAGAGCAGCAATTATTCCTAAAGCAATTAATGTAATTGAAAGTGAACTTGTCATACTATTCCTCTGTAGTTAGAGCTATACAAGATAAACCTTGGGGATACTTCACAGACATACCTGGTGCTCGAGGTGATTCAATAATTGTTCCAGTGTCAATAACAAGTCTTCCATTTACATTAGCGACATTAAACCTATCAAGATTTCTTGGAGCTGGGCCTGCGAAATATTCACCAACCATATTATATTTTGAACCATGGCAAGGACATTCAAATCCTTGTGATGAGTTACACCATGGAACCCTACANCCTAAATGAACACATCTTTGATAAACAGCTACTAAACCATCAGTAATTGTGGAGCCAGTTGCAAACTGAGANTTGGCCGCCGCAGCTGCATCCAATGGAAGCACATAAGCTCTTGCTGCTGGAATAAAAGCTGGAATAACGGAACCATCAGCTTGGAATATTTGACTCTTTATTTCCTCAATTGGACCTGCATCAACTTTCGAACCAAAACCACCCGAAACTTTTGGCCAGAAAAACCCCAGCCATGAAATTGCTTGAATACCTGCAAAAGCACCAAATGAAATTCTAAGAGCTTTTGTTAAAAATTGTCTTCTAGTTATTCCTGCTTCTTCTTCAGAGATCTCTTCATAAATGACTTTCTCTTCAAGCTTTACGGCTCCATCTGATTCAACAACTGGTTCGTCAATTTCCTCAACAGTTGCTTCAGTTTCGCCTTTTGGCATCTCAGGTTCTAAAAAGTTGGTCTGAGATTTATCCTCTTTAAGAGCTTTTTTATCAAGATTTTTCTTCCAGTTGAAACTTTTTGGCCCTCTACCGGTNACAATAACTACGATACCAACAATGCCTAAAAACCCAACCANAGCAAAGGCAGCGAAAGATAATTCAACTATGCTCATTCGAAATGAATCCAATCAAGCAAATCATCAAACCATATTCCATCAATCCAAGGATAAGTCCAGTTCCAGCCAGGACCTCTAAAAAGAACTCCAATAATAGTAAGTACACCTGCTCCTGCTAAGAAAAAGGTATAAAACATAATTGCAAATTTTCTTTTAGAAGGATGTGTTTCTGGGTTTCTATCTATGTATGGAAAAGCCATCCATAGAACTACACCTAAAACTAAAGGAATCATAACTCCAGCAATTTGAGGATCCCAATATGACAATAATTCCTGCAAGCCCAAAAAATACCAAGGTGCTTTTGCAGGGTTAGGTGTTACGTTGGGATTTGCTTCTTCAAGAAGAGGTGCTTGCAATATTGCTGATAGAAAAATTAAAAAAGCTGTCATTGCCATCAATGAAACAAATTCTGGGAGCATTAAATGTGGCCAAGTATTTACTTTATCTACTGGCTCAGAAACTGCCTTTTGAATCGGTTTTGCTTTAACAACAGTTAACAATCGTTGTGTTACCTTTACTTCAGGTGCAAAATCAACTTCTTCGGGAGTATCATCTTTTGGTGCTTTTGCCGCAGGCTTTTCTTCAACTTTTGCTGCTGGAGCTGGAGTCTCTGCTGCTGGAGCTGGAGTCTCTGCTGCTGGAGCTGGAGTCTCTGCTGCTGGAGCTGGAGTCTCTGCTGCTGGAGCTGGAGTNTCNTCAATAGTNTTTACCTCTGGCTCTTTAGAGATAACTGTTGGGTCTGATTCACCTTTCATTTCAGCTAAAGCTTGTTCAACACTGATGCCCAAAGCTTTTGCTCTTGCTTCCGCAGATCTCTGCAATAAATGTTCTGGAATATCTACCATAAGTCTCTACAAAGGTCCCGAAATTCCGCCATCTTTTCTAACTCTCCAGAAGTGGACAGCCATAAAGATAACAATGATAAATGGTAAGAAAAGTACATGAAGAACATAAAATCTTAATAACGTAGCTGTTGTTGCTTCAAGTCCGGCGAACAATCCAAATTTGGCCTGAGCTCCAATGACAGGCGTATAGCCAGCCATGTTACCTCCAACAGTGACAGCCCATATGGCTAGCTGGTCCCAAGGAAGAAGGTAGCCTGTAAATGACAATAATAAAGTTAGTAAAAGCAAAATTACTCCTATGACCCAGTTGAACTCTCTNGGTGCTTTATATGCTCCGTGATAAAAGACTCTAGACATATGAAGNAANACAACTANAACCATAAGGTGTGCACCCCACCTATGCATATTTCTAACTANCGAACCAAATGCNATNCTTGTTTGTAAGGTCTGNATGTCAACGTACGCAAGTTCNGTNGGNCGGAAATAAAACATAAGCCAAATTCCAGTAATTGTTAGAACTATAAAAAGAAAGAAACTTAATCCACCCAAGCANANAGTNTATGAGAGCCTAACTCCGTGTCTTTTAACTTTGACTGGATGGAGGTGGTACAAAACGTTATTCATAACAACATAAGANCTGTTTCTAGGACTGTCTACNTAGCCTTTTCTAAAAGGAGAACCCGGACGGAAAATACTGGACATTAATTTTCCACCTCTGAAGCTATCGCTAGCACTTACTCTTGCTTCTTTAATCCTGTCTCGAAGAGATAATTTTTGCATTATATAATTCTAAAGCCTTCCATATATATATCCGTGTCTGTCATTCCTCTCACCAGAGTCTTCATCCCAAGGTGCTGTATAAACACCATTTTGAACGGCTTGATCTGCTAATGAGCCGGCAAACTTTCCGAGAGAAATTACCCCTGTTGGGCATCTATCTACACACAATGCACACCTTGTACAAGCTTCCTCATCGACAACAAAAAAACCTGGTGCCTCAGATTCATCTGGAGCTTCAACATTTATTGAGTCGTCAATTGCATCAACAGATAAATAATGAATGCATTTCCAAGGACATATATCAACACANCCTTCACATAAAATACATTCTGCTTCATCTATATGTAAAAATTGTTTTGGACGGACACGAGAAGTGACTTTTTCTGTATCAACCATTGCAAGGTTGTACTTCTTTTCAAACTCTGGCATCTCTATTAAGACTTCTGATTTAGGCATCTTGCTCCACTCTTACGACCTCTTTGCCGTAATCAGAAATTCTTGATTTAGAACTTTCAATTTTATTATTTACATCTTGGATTAAATAGGCAACTACTAATCCTGCGATTAAAAAGTTAGTTGATATACCTAACTGTATGATGTCTTTTAACGCAGCAAGACTTAAACCAATTTCATTATTTAAAAATAGTATTGGTGGAAATTGTATAAACTCTCTTTGACCTGTCCACTCTAAAGGTCCTTGTGCTAGGTTCAACCACTCTGATGGGACAATTCCTAAGAGGATTGACATTTCGATCCATGTTAGAAATGCAAAATAAGTAGCTTTTGCCCAGGTTAATTCTTTTTGATTCCACACCACTAGCACCATACCAAGTAAAAGAAGCTGGCTAGCACCAAATGCTAAAAGCTGACCAATAGATTGTGGCAACCACCCTCGTGGGATCCAGTTAAAATAATTTACTACTTCACCTTCAGAAAGACCAGCAAAATGAGCGATGATAACTCCAATGGTCATACCACCTANCCCTGAAACAATTGAAACTAAACCTATTCTGTATCTAAATTTATAAATTGTATAAATCAAATTTCCTCAAACCTTACCTTTATATAATATCGTAAGTTTGGATAAAAATATAAATTGAATCATTATCTTTTTTTAAAAATTTTCGTTAACACCAAGCAACATTTTTCCAATATAATAGTAAAGTCATATTGAATATTGGCTAAATTGATGAAAATAAAGTTGTTTCCAAAAAACGAACAAGAACTTTCAAAACTCTTTGTTTTGATTTTTCCACTTACCTTATTGCTATCACTTACTATTTCATTTCTAAAAAATGCATACTTTACTTTTGCAAACCTTCTGCCAAACAATTCAGTTTTTAATTATGGTTTCCTAGACAGGCTCGACACACAGGCAGCTTTAGGTTTAGTTTTNGGTGCGTCACTTTGTTTGAGCTTTTCNTATTTATTTTCAAAATCACTGGGTAGATCAATGGTATTATTCCCGATTGTATTTCTAACTTTACTCGGTGTTGTAGGGACTGAATTTTTAGACATACTTGTAAACTTCTTCTTTCAAAACACAGCATATGATTTGGGTAATAGTTCCCTTCTCATTCTTTTAAAAATTCTGGTTGTATTTGGGTTATTTGGACTTGCCACACTAAACCTACTTGCTAAAAAAGAAGCTTCAATTTTTGCAAGTGCACAATTTATTTATGGTGCTGTAGTCTTTTACTTAATTTCTCTNTTTATTGTNAGAGCAGAATTNAATGTGTTTTCAGACATATTTTTGGTTAACTCTTTATATACAGGTACACATATATATGTTGGTGTTGCTTTCATATATATGGCAATAGTTCATTTTTTAATGACTAGACCACTCCAAGCAGTATTATTCAACAAAACCCTTTCATCTATTACGTTTTGGGGGTTTTTGTTCCTATTGCCTTGGACAAATTTTAAATATTATTATGGTTCGGTACTTCCAAACTGGATAGAAAATATATCTATCTATCTCTCAATGAGCCTTATTGTTCCTTTGTTAGCTTTCCTAGTTAATTACATCAAAACAATACAATCTAAGGAAGTTGATGGAGTAGGATCACTAAATCTGCTTAACTTTTCAGTAATCCTTTTTTCTATAACAACAATTTTTCATATGATTTCAAGTTTTGAAAACCTTCTNCCAATTTTAGGGATTACAAATTTTGTAAATGTTATNACNTATGGGCTCATTGGATCTCTTGTNCTAGCAACAATATCCTTAAGTTATTATTTAATACCTAAATTATATGGAAGAGAAGTTNNTTACTCTAGNCTTGAAGACATTACNTTTTTTGGTTTCAAAATATCATATCTTNTNTTGTTGATTAACAATACTGTATTGGGNGTTAACTCAGGTTATTCATGGAATGCGGGAGCAAATGCAGGAAGCCCAACAATTTATGGAGAAGGATATGGTATTGTCTGGAGTCTTATAAGTTTTAATTTTTCTATAAATACTTTCATCTCTCTGCTTTTACTAGGTAGTGGTTTTCTATATTTAATTTCTGTTTTACGAGCAATCTCATCTGGTTCAATAACAACTGTTGAAGAAATGGTTTATAGCAATGATTGAAGTGTTAGCAGAAATTTTTGAATTCATAGCTGGAAGCTGGTACACGAAGCGAAAAAAGAAACCCGCGGAAACTAATGAGGAGAACTCAAGTGAGTGATTTAATAAATAAAGTAGCAGAATTATTAAACGCTCCAGTTGATCTTGTTCAGAGATCTGCAGAGGCAAGAGCGCAGGCATCTGGAAAATCTGTTGAAGAGGTGTTAAGTTCATGGGCTGGTGGGGAAAGTGTTGCAGCAAGTGCAGCGCCAGCTCTAAAGGAAGAGGCTACTGTTGAAGAGGCTCCAAAAGAAGAAGCTCCAGCTACAGAGGTTGTAGAGGAGGTTGTTGAGGAAGTAGTTGAAGAAATTGTTGAAGAAACTGGAACTCAGGAGGTTGTTGAGGAAGTAGTTGAAGAAATTGTTGAGCTAAAAAATGAAAGTGCTTTGAGTTTTATTTCAGGAGTTCTTTTAGTTGGTCTATTTACATTTCTATTTGCTTTTGTGATTCCAAAAAACCAAGCAACAGATATCGTTAGTGACTCTTTAAATAACAGCATTAGTGCATCAAATGAAGTTATTAAGGGAGCTGAAGTATACGCAGAGTTGAATTGCCAATCCTGCCATACACAGAATGTTAGAACTCTAATTCCAGACACTCAAAATGGTAAAGTTC
>FUFK010733650.1_pt1 | contig 10163 bp, 9 predicted proteins | sample 1021851 | NCBI WGS metagenome assembly FUFK01 (sample SAMEA51879418, study PRJEB19060) | metagenome
AAGAAAAACCCATGACATACATTGATATTATGGCTGAAGATACTATTGATGATAAGATTGTAAAATCACTTCGTAATAAAGTTAATATAGCTACAGAAATTATGGGTGAAGAATTAAAAGCTTGGATTTAATTCATAAACAGATTAAACAAACCTACAAGAGTCAGTATAGTTGTAAACGCACCACCAACGATCCAATAGATTACAGTGTCCGTTTTTCTTTCTAGTTTACTTAAGTCTTGATGTAAATGATCTATCTGTCTTTTAAATCCTTGCACATATCCGTAAAGAGATACTAGATGTTCGCCGGTTGTTTTTGGTGGTTTTCCGTTTGGCATTATCCTGTCAATATTTGGTTAAGAAGTTCTTGTTGTCTGTCTTGTTTAATTTGTTCTTTCTCAAGAGCTTCATCTATTTTAAGATCTGGGTTTAATAAATTTTCTAATAGCTGTCTATTTTGATTTTTAAGATCAGCGTCTGCATATAGATTCATGTCTGGAGGAAAGTTAGGTATATCTATGCCTGTAATACCAGGTTGCTTCGTTTGCACTGTCAATTGATTTGGTAACAGCCCAGCTCTTGTTAACATTTCTATTTCTGTATCATCAGTATTTGTTTCTGGACCTTGAAAAAAACTTGATACTTTTCCACCGTATCTTTGTCCAAGTGATCCACCAAGAAGAGCTCCAAATGGTCCAAGTAAAGCACCACCTATTAAACTACCTATGATACCTCTTTGATTAACAGGTTGTGATAAAAAATCTTTTGTTTTTTGAACAGTGTTTTGAACAGCACGCTGTATTGCAGTTAATCCTCTTGGTTTAGATGCTTGTACAAAACCTTGATAAGGATCATTGTTGTCACCACCTCCACCTCCTCCTGATGGTCCTGAAAAACCACTACTTATACTTCCAGTAGTTCCAGAAGCAGCCATACTTTGGTCTGCTGTGCTAAGTCCTGATCCATCTGATCTACCTAAATCCATTATGCTAATCCTCTGTTTTTGAGTGTTATCATCTTCTCTTCTTCTGATAATAACGCTTGTTCTGTCATAGTCAACCCAGTTTCTGTAACAGGTGGGGGACTTTGCACTATTGATTGATTTGGCATAGGCTGTTCAGGTAGCGGTGGCACCATACTAGTATCTGACTCTGGAAGTAAATACTTTTCTACATCAATATCAAATTCTTGGTTTAATTTTAACTTAGACAAATCTTTTCTTATTTTCTCTATTTTTTTTAAGACTCTTCTATTTAAAGGATTTGGTATATTTTTTTCATCTGACTCCTTTGCGTATGCTGCTATAACATCTGTACTAATATTAAATGGATCAAATCTATTATTTTCTATAAATCCATAAAGCCTTGTAGAATTTCTATCAACAAACTCTTCTGCTATTTTTTTATCTCTCATACCTAAAACTTTTACGGCATCATACAATCTTCTCATTTTACTGTATGTTTCATATCTTTGTTTGTTTGCTTTAATGAATTGTTTAATAATTATATTATCGTCTTTAACAGGATCTCCTGATCTTGTGTCAGCATAAATTAAATTTCTTTCAGCTCTAGTTTTTCTGTTAAACTCTTGTATTCTAAAATTAAGAGTTTTTTCAAGATTAACTGGAACTTTTCTAAATCCAAATAGTCCCATAAGTTCATCAGGTATTTCATATTTTGTGCCTTTTACAGTTTGATCTGTTAAAGCTTTGTATAATCTTATTAGCTGTTCTCTAGATCCTGGTGATAGTTCTTTAGCTGCATACTCTATCGCTGCTGAAAGTTTGTCACCTTCCTCATCTCTTTCATTCCAAATTTGTCTGCCTTCTTTTGTTCTTCCTTTTCTAGCAAATATGTCTAATACAGTTCCTATCCAAATTGATTCTTGAATGAAAGGTTGAAAGACTTTACCTGTAGATTTTACAAAACCATCTAAAAGTTGCGGTACTAAAGGTTGATCTGGATTTCTTTGCACTTGAGATAACGTAGTTTGCACTGGTTCAATCATTGTGTCATAGAAAAATCCGTGGCTAAAATCTATGTATTTATATTTACCATCTTCATATATGGGTAGAATAGTATTGTCCTCTGACCACGTAGGTAATACCTCTCTAAGAGCACTAACTTGCTCTCTAGTAATACCATATAAAGTTCTAAATGCTTCTGTTGCTATAACTGGTATTGCAACATACGTAGAAGCTTGACCAACTAAACTGTTGTAACCAATTTGTTTTCTAACAGGATCTTTAATTTCTTTTAATGCTCTAACGGTTGTGTTTACGCCTGTTCTATATATTTCTGCTGGAAAGGCAGCAAAACTTCCAAGTGGAGATCGTCTAATACCTTTTACAAAGTCAGAAACGTACGCGTAGTTTGGCACAGTTTCTCTTACAATCTGTGCTGCTTCTTTCATTAGTTCAAGATCTGTTGGTTTGGTTGCTTGTGTTACCACTTTACCTGTTGCATCTTTAATACCTTTTTTAATTGCAACTTCAAAAGCATTATCTAATTTATAAAACTCNGCTAAANAATTATACACTCTAAANAAGTCATCTTCTGCTGTNTATAAATCTTGTGCAACGTCATATAGTCTTTTAAATTTACGTGTGCCCGTGTTTAATANTTTATTAAACCANTTATCNGTTGTCATGTTAGCNGTTCTTAATTGTGTNATATCAGAAAANATACCNTCAAGTTCTCTAGCTACAATNTTNTGNTTGGTAACACCTTCNTCTAATAAAAATCTATANAANGCTTGANCTNCAGGTNNGTTTCTAAATTTAGGGTTACCTGTCATTCTGTATAACAATTGTGGTTGCACAGATTTTCTAGACTTATTTAAAAACTCTACAATTTTTCCAGGTGGTATTAGAATGTTTCCTCTATGTATTGTTGTAAACATAGAAGAGAAAAAGTTTCTAGCGTGCGTAAAAGGACCTAAAATCGTTTTTGCAGCTTGTGATAAACCTTTTGGTATTAACATTAAAGCTCTATAGATCGCACTTCTGGTAAGTGCACTACCAACTACAGCATCACCCACTCTGATAGCTTCACCATACGGAACTGTTGTAAAGTATCCATCTAACGGACTTTTATATATTGTTTCTGGTAAAGCTGTTTTTAAACTTAAAGGTGTTTTTGCTATTGTTTGATTAGGTAAATTTAAAACAGCATCGTTATAGTTTTTAAAAAATATAGGTCTACCTATTTGACCTCTGATAATATCAGGNTTACCTTGTTTTATCGCTCTAGCTATTCTGTTACTATCATCTAGTAATGTTTGATAAAATTTATCTCTTGCAATAGTTTCACCTAATTCAGACGCTACAGCATAGATACCTTTTTGTGCATTTCTATATTCACCAAATAATTTTTTAAAAGCTGTAAGATCAGCTTCTTTTTGTATAAGACCACCTTTACCATCAGGTTTAAATTTACCTGAAGTAATATACTTGCCTATGTTAACTCTTTGCACCGCTTTATCTGCTAGTGCACTTTGTTCTCCAATATCAAATACTAAAGCACCCGTTGTTTTATCTTTAAATGCATTTTTAGTTATATCTGCTACTAATTTATTAGCAGTTTCATCATCTAAAGTTTTACGATTAGCTCTTGCATATTTTTGCAAAATCTGTGCAACTTCTTTGATACTTTCAGCCGTTGGTACATAACCATTAAATAAACCTCTATTATCATCTATAATTTTATAGTCTACAGACAGTTGATTTTTTATTCTTTCATTTAATATTTTATTTAATTTTCCTGTGCCTACCACAACATTTTTACTTGCACTAATTAATGATTTTAATCCTGCTGTAACGTTTCTAAAATCCGTAGAATCATTAACTATTTTTTTAATAGATTTTTTAGATACACCTAGTTTTTCCATGGACTCTGTAAATATTTTTATAGCTTTATCAGAAAAACCAGGAAAAGCTATTGACTTACCTTTTACAACATCATCTGTAGATTTAAACATAAACTCAGATATAAGTTTTGACATAGCATCTGGATCTTTTAATGCTTGCGCCGCGCCACTCGTTTCTTTTGATATGGCTCTTATTGTATCATCAAAGTCTGCAGCAGCATCTTTTGCTAATACTTTTATGGCAGATTTTTTACCTTCTAATTGTTGAATACCATCAAATAATTCTTGAGTCTTATTACTTCTAGATCTAAATGGCTGACCAACAAACCTGTCTACCCATCTCTCCAGCATGCTATCACTATATGCAAGATCTTTACCTTTTTGCAAAATAAGTTTACCTATTTTACCTGTGCTTACTACAGCAGGTATAATNGGAAATCCTAACTCTGAACCAAATTTTANTCTGTTTAATAGTTGTCGTTGTGCATCTTCAGCGCCTTGTTCTCTTTGATTTCTATCTAATCCTGTTGGTAAAAAATCTAAAAAATCCCAATCACCAAACGTACCGATATTCTCTACATCAGATATTATAAAACCACCACCAACTCCTCCACCAACAGCGATAGCCACAAATTTATCTTTGCCTGTTATTCTGTTTAAATCATTTGCTCTTTTTATAGCTTTTGCTGCGTTTACATTGTTTGTAGTTTTAACATATCTACCTTGTTTAATAGCGCTTACTAATTGTCTAACTTTTTGAGATGCTTTTGTTATGACAGGTATAGCTGTTTTTTGAGCTATTTTACCTGCACCATACAACTGACCAATAGCTTCTGTTATTTTACCGGCAGCTGTTTCTGCTGCAACCTCTGATGATGCTTTTTCTATTTTACCTAGTGTTGTTTGTTCAAAGGCTTCTGTTAATTTACCTGTCAATGTCTCATCATAGGGTATGCCTTCTTCTTGAAATATATCGTAAAGTAAAGTGCCAAACGTAACTAAACCTTTTGGTATTTTTATACCAGAACTGACACCAGCTCCAACTAAAGACTCTACAAGAGATACATCTTCTTCTACTTCTTTACCTTGTACTTTGTCTACAATTTTACTGATACCTCTTATTGTTTCTTCTGTAATTGTACCAGTAACGCTGTCTTGTGATATTATGCCTTTTTCTTTTAAAACATCTAAACCAATAGGTTTTTCTTCTTCTGTTGTTTCTTGTAATTGTAAATCTTTATCTTTGATTACTTCGTCAACTTTTTCTTCTTCTAGAACACCTTGCGTGTCTTCGAGTATGACACCGCCACCTGGTAGAATGAATTTTTCAGACATTCAAACCCCTTTCTAAAAAGATACAGTGGTATCTTCTATTAATCGATTTCCATCAAATACAACAAATATTCCTCCAGAGCTAGTATCTCCTTTACTTACTTCGTTGAATAAAAAATATCTTCTATTTATTGTAAAATCGCTTGGGTCATTTGGTATAAAAACTTGACGCTCTGTTTTTCTGCCATCTTTTTCGTCTACTTCAATTGTTTGACCTTTTTCATANTCATCATTTGGAACATAAGGATTATCAGAACCCATGCTTTTTAATAGTGCTCCATCACTAAATATTTTCTTCTCTGCGTTTGAAATATTTTGCATTTCTACATTAGTATATTCTTGTTGTTGAAGTATATTCTTTTTCTTAGAAAGAACTTCTTTTCTAGATTCTTCTTCTTTCATTGATCTTTCTTCAGGACTCATGCCTTTTCTATATATTTGTGTTGCTCCATATACAGGTCTGAACTCTTCTTTAGTGTATGCTTTCCCTGTTTTAGGATTTGTCATATATTGACCATATTCTCTAAACGCTTTATCAAAATTGCCTGCGCCTGTTTTGGATATTAAAGTTGTAGCTAATTTTCTATTTTGTGCGTCTTTTAATTGTTGAGCTTTAATAGCAGAGGCTAAAGGTTTTTTAGTTGCACCCACAATTTCTTGTAGTTTTGTTCCACCAGCAGATTCTCCGCCTATTAAATTTTGACCTGTCTGNAATAAAAATTGTGTTAATGGATCTGATATAGAACTTCCACCACCAGCTACAACATCAATTAAATTCATCTTACGTCTTACATTATCTACTATGGTTTGATCTTCTGTTCCAAGAGCAAACATTTTTCTAGGCTTGATACCTGTCATAATACCTTCCATGACTTCTCCGCCTTTTCTAAACATGGGTCTTTTTAAAGTTATACTCATTATGTTGTTATTTTAATTTGTTGTTGTTGTGGATTAATTAATCTGTAAATACCAGCCAATGTTGATGCTGTTCCTAAACCTGTAGCTAATGGTGATGGTGTAGGTGTTGGTGGTAATATTTGTTCTCTGCCTGGATATCCTGCAATTAATTGTGTAACACCAGAACCAAATTGTTGCGCTGCCTCTAATGGTTGTAAAGCTTGTCTTGATAATAATTGTTGTTGCGCTGTTAAACCTTGTTGTGCTCTTGCCGCTTGTTGCGCGCCTAAACCTGTTAGTGCAGAGATCTGTTGACCTAGTAGTGCAGGTGTTTGTTGTGCTAATTGAATATTTCTTGCAAAGTCTGCTTGAGCTAAATTTTGTGCTTGACCAAAACCTGTTTGTAATAATTGTGCTTGTAATGCTGCTCTGTTTCTATCAGATGCTGCTTGATACTCAGCTCTTTGTACACCTTCTCGGCCACCACCAAACGCACCAGCTGCAACAGCTTGTGCTGCTAATGAAGGTAAACCTTTTGCAGCTTGCACATCAAACTCTGCTAATGTTGTGTCAATAACATCTTGTTGAAAAGGAGACATGTAAGCTTGATAAGCTGTAGGTCCTCTTAATTGTTGTGCTTGTGTTAGGAAAGGTTGAAAGCCACCAAGTCCAGATGCTAATCCTTCTGCTTGTGTTGTTAATGCACCAGGTCCAGCAACAAACTGTGGACCCATAATAGTAGAAAGATCTGTGGTTTTAAATTGACCTATCGCTTTTGTAAGATCATCTAAATATGTTTTTGCACCTGCTTCAATAAACTCTGCTGGAGCTGTTCTTACTACTTCTGCCATTATGCTCTTCCTCCTGCCTCTAATCTTTTCATAGTATCATACATCCTTTGTGCGCCTAGATTTACATCACCGCCACCAGCGCCTCTTACAGCATCTGCTGTAAATACAAATTCATTGTTTGATAACATTGCCGGAATGTCATCTGCTTTTTCTTTTATACCAACAGGTTGTATAAATCCACCGGTTTTTCTAAGGTCTAATTCTTTAACACCAGCTTTATTTTTTCTAATAGGTAGCCCCTCGATACCCGCCGCTTGTATGGCATTATCACTAGCTGTATCACCTTGGGCTTTTTCTTTTCTTTCAATAAGTTCAATACCTTCTTTGTCTATAGACATACTTCCACCTAACATTTCTTCTAATTCTTCTTCTGTTACAACTTTTAATTTTCCATCTGGTCCTATAATTACAGCACCTTTTCGACCTCCCATACCCATTTTAGCTAAATCTTTTGGGTCAGGTGTTCCTTTATCAAAACCCATTCGACCACCTAGAGCTGCTAGACCTCTTCCCTCTGTTTTCTTCATGCTCATTCTCTCAAATTCTTCTTGCGCTGCTTTTGCAGCATCTTTTGGAGATAGTCCCATGTCTAAATATTTTTCAAACAAAGCTTCTAATATTTTATCGTTCTCTATATTAGATGCCATTTTTATTGGAATGTCTTCTTCTATTCCAAAGTCTCCTGGCTTTGGTCCAAAAGGGTTTACAGGTTGTGTCGTGTCTGGTGGTAATACTGGACCATTAGCAAAACCCACTCTACCGCCTGTTGAATATTCCGCTACGTTTGCAGCGACAAACTCTTCTACTTCTTCTGGTGCAGCGTTAGGATTTAAATTTTCATAATATCTTTGTAGGTATAATGCTCTAGATTCTGGGTTAGCTATTGTTTCTTCAGCTTGTTCTGGAGACATACCAAACTGGCTTGTTAAGAAAGTTGATAATCCTGCTAAAGCTAAACCTTTAGTAAAAATGCCACTGCCTGTACCAGTGCCTTTAGCACCACCACCTATACCTATACCTTTAGCTAGTCTACTAAATAAATCTGTGCCTGCAACTCTACCACCCGTATCACCAGGTTGCCCTAAGAAAAAATTTCCAAGTGCAGATTTACCTGCTATTCCTGCTGCTTTTAAACCTGCTATGCCAGGACCAAACTTAGCTTTAATCCCAATACCTGGAGCGTAGTAAGCTGCAGCTGCAGCCAATGCTATTTTACCTGCATCAGACTTTGCAATTTTCTTTACACCTTTAACAGCTTTTTTTCCTAAATTTTTTACTTTCTTAAGAATACCAAAACCTGTTCGGCTACCCATATCAATACCTCTATAATCACCGCCACCAATACCTTCTTTTGAAAGGCTCATGATTCCGCCACTTTCATATAATTGTCTTTTCATTTGTCCTCTTGATATTGTCATAATTTAGCTAAATGTTAAGGCAGGTAAAAAATCCTGTAACCTCCAATCTACTTGGTTTTTCCAAATAAATCAAGGCTTGGCATCATGACTGTTACGTCTCTTCTAATGTCCTCTTCTGGAACTCCTTTTGTTTTCCATTCTTCCTCATTTTTGTAGACTTCGCCTGTCTTTTTATTACTTATCTTTTCTATTATATCTTCTGGTTTAATTACCAATGTCATTATGTTGTTACCTCTCTTGGCTGTATTTGTAATATAGAAGCTATAACGTGCAGCTCGTTCGCGTCACTAGCTTGTACTTTAAGTATCTCACTCTCTTGTACTACAAGAGGGTGAGTTAAAAGTTCGGTTGTCGTAATAGTTGCTATGGTCTTAGTTTTAAATAAACTAAAAACATTACCAGAAGCATCGGTTAAGGTAACATCTAGATTACATCCAGAACCAGAATCGTTAGATACTAGTATTGATTTTACCAAAGCAACATTGGCAGTTGGNGTTGTATACAACGTNGTGTTGTCTGTTGATGTTAAATCTACTTTTGCATTTACAAAACTATTTGCCATTAATTTAAAAAGAAGTTTTGAGCTTCTACCTCNTCCTTTAATTCTTGTTGATATGTTGTATTTAATTTTTGCACNATAGCATCAAGATCTCTAACTTGTGCATCAGCAACNTCTTGACTATATTCTTTACTAGGTCTTGTTAATACTTGTACTATCTTTGCCATTATCTTCTTCCATCTGGTTGTATATCTAATCTAAAAGTTCCAAGTCTCCAACTTTGATTAGTTGATGTATTTTCTATTTTTAAAGACACAGCTCTACCTCTTGCTCTTGTATCTACTTTTTGTGTGCTTGATGTAATATCAAACGGACCAAGTGATGAACTTGCTCTGGCATCATTTGGAAAGTTTCTTAAATTTAACGTAACTCTCGTTGCTCCAGTTTGTGATATAAAGTCTGGTATAAATCTTCTTACCTTCATTATAAATTCACCATCCCCTCTAAATGTTGCAATACCAGTTTGTTTTCCTTGTGCTGATCTTGCTTGTGTAATATCAAAATCTCCAGAAGATATGTTTGCAAGTATTGCAGTTGTAGCTCCACCCTTAACTTGATCAGTCCCTGTTTCGTGTTGATAATATGTTGTTCTACCCTCGGTGTTTCCTACTACATCAAAAGATGTATCTGTAGCTGCATCATATTCTGTTGCGTGTGGAGAACCAAATACAGCAGAATCCTGCCACATTGTTCTTGCTAACGTTCCTACTGTCCATACAGGTCGTTGTGGTGATGAATCAAAATAATTATATGTAACTTGTCTATTTACAACAGATGATGAAGAGGTTGGATAAAACCACATGACTTCACCAAAAAGATTATTTAATCCAGCTGACACCATTTGGTTACCAGACTCTAAATTAATATCATTATATACATGGTCCTCTACTAAACAAGGTAGTGATTCTAATTTACCAGCATATCTAAAGAAACCATTCTCTGACATCCAATATGCAGAACCATCTACTTCTACACATGCATTCTGTCCAACCAATCCACAGTTTGTACCAACTTGTGAAAAGGCAAAAGTTAAAGGTTGACCAACAAAACGTTGTGTAAATAAAGCTGTGTCAGTCCAAACAAGAATTGAATCTCTACCTCTAATAGCACCTCTGATCTGTGATCCGTCGGCCAGTCTTTGTGTACCAGCTGTGTTGGTTGCTGTTGGTGTATATGTATTAATATCTTCTTGATCAGAAAATCTTACAAACATATCATCTTGTGTAGATGTATCTCCAAT
>FUFK010067473.1_pt1 | contig 10162 bp, 9 predicted proteins | sample 1021851 | NCBI WGS metagenome assembly FUFK01 (sample SAMEA51879418, study PRJEB19060) | metagenome
TTAGTTGGGTTGATTGCATGTTCATGCATACCCTCTCTAGTAATCTTGATATCTTTTACGGAAACGTCTTTCTCTAATCCGTGATTGAACATAACATCATAATGACTAACGTTACCTTCTTCATCTAGTGTATGCTGTTCTTTTAAACAATTACCCTCACCCCATTCTGGATGCTCCACCTTAGTAGCACAAGAATGCTTGACTTTTTTAATAGCTGGTTTGCCTTTAGTTCCATCTGGTTCTGCAAGTTTCATACCAGGTGCATCACCTCCACCTACACCATCAGCACCAAGACCTTTAACGTCTTTGTTGCCCATGATTGCGGACTTATCATATCTCCATGTCTCTTCCATGGATTTGAATGAGGTATTTAAACCTGATTCAGCAGCTATCTGTGCTAAACTTTTTGACTCGTGGTGGCTCATCTTATCTTTAATAGGGTCTGTTGGAATTGTTTGCTTAACTTTAACTGTGCCTTCAGGTTTCTGCACCTTCTGACCAGGCGTAAGCGACATTACATACTCACGATATGCGTCAGTTCCAATCTCGAATACTTCTTTTATGTTTGTAATCCAAGTGCGGAAGGTAGTTTCTTCAGCAGTAAGACACAACACATAGTTAGGTCCTCGACGTAAAATCTTCCCTACTTGACCGTTCTCGGTAAGCACCCATTCACCTTGCTTATAGACTTCATTCTTATAGAACTTATCTTTGGTGATCTTTGCTTCCGCAACCTTAGTTTTCTTTGCGAACTCAGAGAAAGATTTCATTAATATATGTGTACATATCAAGTTTATTTATACGGGTTACATGTTTTCTAGTATCTTATTCATTACTGCAACCTTATAAGACGCGGAAATTGTATCTGGTAGACCCTTCATAAACTCTGTAGTCTTACCTTCTTTTGCTAATTGACGGAGCTTACTTGCAGACATACCTGATGCACCCTCAGAATCTGGATCTCTTTCGCCCGCAGATATTACTTCAACAGAATTAAATGCAAATGGAGTTTTAGTTCCCATCTTTCCATTCTGTCCTCCCTCTTCTACAGGAGCAAATCCTTTTTGATACTGTGTCACACGATCAGAACCAGCAACAAATTTAACATCTGTATATCCTTTCTGTGACATATAAGACATTGCAAAGAAAGGATCTTTACAGCAACCACCTGTATCAATATGACCCTTAGCAAAAGGGAACATATCTTCCATTAGTTGTGTTTTATATTCATATGATAAAGGATTCTTACCCTTGTCAAATGAGAATGATGGTATGATAAACCAATCATCTGAACCAGCTAATTTCTGGACTGTTTTAATTAATTTTTCATGTCCTATGGTAGGAGGATTAAATCTACCATATGCTAATGTTACTCTTTTAGTTCCTTTCATCTCTTAGTGTCTCCTGCAACCCAATTTTTNTCAGCATTAAAGTTAGCAGTACTAAATGCTAAACGATCNACCAGTTTAACTGCCTTATCACCCTCTGTAATAGCAACATAACCTTCTGGTGCAGTTATCTTGTATCCATTTTCTGTTCGTAGATAAGTTCCAAACCTCTCACCCTTCTCTAGTTTACGAATGAATATTTCTTTTGCACTTTGTAAGTTCTTATAGAGGTTAATAGTTTTCTCTAAATCTTTTTGATGCGAATCAACCTGACGTAGACCACTGTATACCTTAGCAAGTTTACCTGTTTTACCTTTAGCTGTCTTTAATTTATCCGCTTCCTTCTGACCCACTCCCATATAATAATCTTTAAACTCTTTTATAACATTAGGTGGATTACCCATTTTCTTACCCTGTCTAACATACTGGTTAAAAAATATCTTCAGTCTAGTTCCAAGTGCCAACTGATCTTTACCTGCATTATGCTCTGCAAGAGTATTTAAGAAAGAACCTGCAACTAAATTCTGTTGTTTCGTAATAGTACTTACATATTTCTTCTCTTCTGGAGTTAATAATGTATCCTTACCAAGTTCTCCTGTCTCTGCACTTAATACTAAGACATTACTACTCTTAGTTAGATTGTTAACATTATATCCAAACTTAGCATTCATGCTATGAAGTTCCCTCCCAACATATTCAGTGTGAAATACCACTCCTAGTTTAGCAGACGCAGCTTTTTCATACAACTCATCCTCCTCAGGTATACAATAGGTAATAGTGTTAGGTTGAAATATAATACAGTTCTGATTATTAATTTTCTTCTTTACTTTATCATCAGTGAACAATAGATCTCCCTGTGCCACACCTTGAATATTCAATTCGGGTAGATACTTTAAACAATCTTTCAATTTAGCAGCAAGACCAGGCGAATTGCCATGATTCACATCCACATCTTCTGGAGTAAAATTAACTTTAGCACCTTTATTAAAAATTGATTTAGTACCAACAAAAAAATAATTAGTACCAGGATATGTACCACAAAATACAGCAGGTGCACCATCCCATTTGGTAGTAATTTTCATACTACTACTACTTGTTGTACTAAAAACTCTACTTAGTTCATCCAAAAACATAAAAGCATCTACTGCCCCCTGTTTACCATCAAGGAGTATGCTATCTTCTAGGTGTTCTAGGTGAGTATTCTTAGCCATTAATATATTTTAGCATACGCACCGTATGATCGACCAGCTTTCATTGCCATCCATACCATATCTGTTGCAAAACGATCCTTTTTATTAATTGCAAAGAAAGCACACAACCACCTAATCTCCTGCAATTTTGCATTAGCATGATGAGGTGACCCATTAGCTTCATCATAAACAGCAAGGATATTATCATATGCTTCTTGAGCACTTTTGGCTGCACCCATATCAACCCCATTAGTAAACAAACATTGAATCATTTGCAACCAAGTTTGACCAGCATTACTACCCTTATTATCAATAAACTCATCAGCAGTATGTGGATATGAACTATTATCTTTGTTGAATTTATCAGATACACCATGCTTCTTTAGATTTTCTAGTACCAAATCAACAGTTGCTTTACCTAACCTAGCCTCACCATGTCCTTCAGCAGTAGGTTCATACTTTAGTCCAGAAAAACCTGTACTATTATTTCCCTTAATTTGGAACTTATAACTATCCTTATTTGTATCATGAACATACCATATCATATCCTGAGTTTCCATAGTCCATTTACCACCCTCTTCCTTCTTACCACACTTACATATAGCACTGTCATAAGACATAATCTGTGCATCAGTTCCTTTACCACCATATGAACCTTCACCCTTCCAGTTCTTTGTAAAGAAATCCTCATGGTGGTTAAAATATACTACTTTAGCTTCTTGTTTAGTAACTTTCTTAAGAGATATACCAAAGATTTTCTTTTCTTGAAATAATGCTCTCATATATGCGTTAACTTTTTCCCTTTTNATCTCTANAGGATCAACATCATCAAGCATNNNCTTNATAGTCNCACGNGCTTGTTTCTCANANGNACTTTGAATCAACCATATGTCAGCAGGGTTCCAGTTATCTTTACCAGTAACACCCATCTTACCTATCTNNCCAGTAATCCAATCCATGAATGAATNACCNNTCATACCAGGTAATGTATACTTGTTTGAATGTGTGTATTGATCAAANTGACAGCAAGNAGTACCACCTAATTTTGNAANTAATGCTTTTTGTTGAGCATAAAAATTCTGTGCCCATTCATCACCACTTTCTACCCAATTATCTCCAAACTTAGCCCATATTTTAGTCAACTCTCCTTTAACATCAGGATCATTTTTTAATTTAGTCCAGTCTGACCACGTTTTTCCCTTGTTAAGTGCTTGATAAAATACCCATGCAGATCCTAGTTCCTGCATCATAGTCATATCATTAGGGTTGACTTTCTTTTTACCACCTCCACCNCCTTTATCTTTAGTGCCTTCAAACTTTATAGTCTGTGAACCAATTTTCAAATAGATATGGGGTTTACCCATAGTCTGTATTTTAGGTTCAAAAGTACTTTTAGCTTTAACAACTGCAGATGATACCCAATTTTCTCTCTTCCTTGAATTTATAATGTTGGCTACACCTTCATAGGTAGTCTTAAAAACTATCTGCTTCTTACCCTCTACATGACCAAATGATTTTTTATCCCAAGTGTCTGTATGAAACCATTGTTTACTATCAGCAACATCAAATATAGCCCTCATCTCACCATAGACTACATCAGTACGAATTATTTTTAGAATTGCTTCTGGTGTAGTAGCTACATTTGCCATGGTTTATCAGTACTGTTTCCAATATTTAGGAGGCAATAACCCAGATTCAGTATCTGTTCTATTTCTAAGGGTTAAAACGATGTCACCAGCAAGACTAATTCTTTTATGTTCTCTGGGTTCAGCAGTAGTATAGTGTTCAAGATGACCAGGAAACATAATAAGATGCTCAGGTTGAGGGGTGATTGCATATCCATCACCNTTGTTAAATCTATTTTCTTTAATAAGTTTAAACGCATCTCCAAACCATTCGTTAGGGTTCTTTTTATGTAATACTAGGGGGTCACCTGGTGTCTGTAGGTAATACACCCATGATATATGTGAGCATGAGTGGTAGTGACATGGAAGAGTTTGATTCGGATCACATATAGTGAACCAAGTCTTCACAAAATTGANATCAAATGTAGANTTATCTATTGCAAAAGCATCTATGTACTCCACAACACANTTTTTCACNGCTTTAAAAAAGAGTTCTAGTCTCCTATCATGATGGACTAGAACTTTACCATTTAATTCACCTGTGATCTTACCTGTAGTGTGATCGAACTTGGCATCATCATATCCCTTGTACAATAAGTTCAAGAAACCAGGAAGTTTCTTCTCATATATGAGTAAAGGGAATGCTTGATGAAATTTAGAGGTCGTCTTCTGCACGTACTTCTGAGTAGTTGATATCAAACTTACCGCCAGGATATCTCTTCTCTAATTTNTTAATATTTCNTTCNATTACCTCATCGAAANNGATGTCNANNGCCATACANGCTTGTGCNACNTACCACATAACATCACCCAACTCAATAATNAGATGNTNTCTATTNTCNTCGTTCCANGGCTTNCCTTGNAAGACCATCTTTTTAACNATCTCCANAAACTCNCCAGACTCAGCAGCAAGGCCAACGCCAGCAGTGGTAAGACGTTCAATATTGGCACCCTTTTGGTCAAGTTCAACCAAACGATCAGCAAGATAGACAAAATCTTTACTGGAATCGGATGTGACAGCATCCACGAATACACTGTACTTATCAAAATCTATAGTCATGAAATTAATTGCTTTATTTCTGGGAACCACACGTAATCTAAATCAGATTTAGCAAGCACATCTAAGGCTTGCTGTGGTGTCTCAACCAATGGTTCACCTGCTAAGTTGAGACTAGTATTAAGTAGTATACCATAACCTGTGAGTTTTTTCAACTCTAGTAACAAATCATATAGATGTCCACTGGTTACAGTTTGTACTCTGCATGTATTATCTATGTGAGTTACAGAAGGAATTGGTATGTCTTTAACTTTATAACATTGTGTCATGAAAGGACTGTATGTTTTAATGTCAAAGAATAGATGTGCATCTTCTTCTAGTACTGATGCTGCGAATGGTCTATACCACTCACGTTTCTTGATCCTATTAACTACTTCTCTTCCCTTGGGGTCACAGGCTGTGTAGAGGATGGATCGATTCCCAAGTGCTCGTTGTCCAGCTTCAGCGTGTCCATAATATACTGCGATGCTTTTTTGTTCTTGAAGGAGTCGAGCAACTCCTTGGAGGTCAACTTCCTCCCCTTTATATTCCGATAGGTCATACTTCCAACCATGAAATGCAGTTGTTGTTAGAGGTCTAGGTGTAAGATCCTTAGTCCTCATTCTCCAGTGTAGCATAGCAGTTCCAACGGAAATGCCAAGGTCTGTTGCCATAGGTTCAAAATAAAACTCTACATCTGGAAAAGTTTCTACCAACAGATTATTAGTTATAATATTCATAGCATAACCACCCGTAAAACACAACTTTTTGACACCAGTTGCTGACAAAACTTTACGAACTAGACTAATAATGACGTTTTGTGTATCCGTTTGTACAGATTTTGCATAGTCAGCATAAGGTTTATAATTCTCTCTGGTTATCTCATCAGCAACAGTAATTCCTTTCTTACCAAATACCTCTTGAGCTATGTCTCTGAAGTTATCAGGACCATATCCATAAAAAAGTAAGTTAACTTCTCTACACTGAAACAACATATCATTGACAAAATAATCTTTGATAATATGTGTCTGATTACTNTCNCCATAGGCAGATAAACCCATAGCTTTACCTGCTTGAAGAGCAGTTTCACCCATCATTACAGCACCTGCACTGTACAAATATCCTAGTCCCATCATACTCTCACGATGAACTTCTGCAGTAGGATGTAACTTCTTAAGACGTTCTCTTTCTTTTGGTAAATCTCTTTCCTCTGGAAACAATTTGATAAAATTTTTATATATTTCTTTAAACTTTAAACCTTCAGCAAGATACACAGATTCTGCTTCAAAAGATATCTTATCTAATGACCCACTACCATCAACAACTAGGACAAGTGACTTGTCAAATCCACTATTAAAATATGCACCTGCAGCATGNGCAAGATGATGCCTTTTATCCTTAATAATTTCGGGTATAAACCCATGTTTTTTCTTGTATGCCTTTAAAAAAATATGAAGATACTTAAGACCATCTTCGTACATGAATGTTCTATCACCAAAGTAGCACAAAACAATGAGATCTATAGGTTCCTTTACTTTAAGGAGTTGCTTATAGATCTCGAAGTGATTAGAGTCATGTTTCTTACCACTATATCTTTCTTCTAGAAAATAATTTTGTACTTTACCATCGTAGATACAGGCAGAACAGTCATGATTACCATATTGTATGGCGGCTACTCTCATTCTCCTAGTTGATGTATAACTGGTTTCTCATGCAATAATACTTTGTATAATTTTTTTGCTTCTGCTGCAGAAACAGGAATAAATTCAGACCCAGAATCAAATCCATCGTATCTTTTTGCTTGGTTAATTACAATAGATCCACCCTCTCCTGATTGTGATCTATGGTATGTGCCACGAGGTATAATTAATGCACCACTATGAACATTTAAGTGCACAATATGGTATGGATATTTCCATTCAAAATTAATTAATTCAAAAGTCCTTTCTCCTGACAAAACTCTGTTGTGATCATCTTGGTAGTGGTGGATGTAGAATTGTTTTGCACCCACCAAATCATCAGGTGGAGATACAGCTGCCCCAGTATGAACAACAAGATCACTAGCATTAGATTCTTCAACTGATATGTCATAGAAAATTACATCTTCTGTCTCACGAAACACTCTGTGTTTCTTAAATTGTACATCGCTCATACTTTTAACTTAGCAAACTTTTCTGATAAATTTTTAGTTGTAGCATCTACCTCTTGATTTGCATCTACAATGTCATTTTGTGCTGATTGTTCTACATCATACAATCTCATTTTCGCACGATCAATTCCAACAACAAACCTCTTATTAAGAGTAGGATCATTGTACCTATTCTTGAGTTGTTTTACCATAATTTGATTGATTTCTTCTAACTCTTCGGTAGAGATAAGAGCAAACATAAGATCAGCAGTAGCAGGTAAACCAAAGGACTCACTGGTATCGGTAAGATCCACATCACTACTACCATAACCAGAACGAGTGGTCTGAGTAGCAGATACGATAGGTACATTTGCTTCCACTGCAAGTCCTCTAAGTTCTTCTGCGATTGCTTTGATGTAGGAGTAGGAGTTGACATTACCTAATTTTGAATAACGACTTGATGCACATATATTTAAGTAATCTATGAATATAATATCTGGTTTAAATGCTTTCTTAAGAGCAAGATCATTGAGCAATGCTCTGAAGTGTCCGACACTAGCAGATGCAGTTGGATACTCTTTAATAATTAGTTGACCTTGAGTTTTCTTAGCAATTTTATTTACCTTAGAATCAAACATCATCTTAGGTAATTGGTCAAGATGTTGTATATCTACACTCAAAAGATTTGCATCTATTCTTTCTGCAATTTTTTCTTCTGCCATCTCCAAAGTGATGTACAAAACGTTCTTACTTTGNAGNANNATACTACTAGCAACATGGCACATGAAAAGAGACTTACCCACACCAGTACCTGCGAGAGCAATATTGAGAGTTTTGTTAGGTAAACCACCTTTTGTGATGCGGTTGAAGAACTCCAAATCAAATGGAATCTTTTCCTCGGTCTGATGATAGAATTCGTACCTTTCTTCGTAGTCTTGTAGGTAATCATGTCCTATATGATTATCAAAACTCACTGCTAATGCATCAGAAAGTATACTAGGTATTGCACCCGTAGCTCTCTTCTCATCATTACCTTCTGCTATCTTAATTGACTCCATAAGTGCAAGGTAAATAGCACGTTCCTTACACCATTTTTCAGTTGTATCTAATATCCAATCATACTCTGATTTCTCATCATCAATATCTCTGATATATTGTATGGTTTGTCTATGTTGTTCGTCTGATATATTTCCAAGTTGACCAACTTCAATCTCTAATGCTTCTTTTGTAGGTAAAGCACTGTAGTCTGTAAAATATTTATTAATTACATTGTATAAGTTCTTCTCTAGGAGATCAGAAAAATACTCTGCCTTGATAAAAGGCATAGCTTTTCTAACATACTCCTCATCAAGGAGAAGATTTTTAATTACTAGATTCTCAACCTTGCTCATTTAACGTCAAAACTATAGGTACTGTAACTGTCATTCTCGGATCTGTCAAGTCATTCTTAGGAGAAGCAGTTTCTAAGTAAGACGGATATATTATAACATCACCTGCATTAACATATAATCCTGTATCCCATATCCAATCTGAAACACCAGAGGGATCAAAAGATTTGACTAATTGTTTTGCAGGATGAATAAACAAATCAGATCTTTTGCAATCATTAATATAATGAACTAATGTATAGTGACTTGGTAGAAAATCATTTGCATCTGTACTCTCTCCCTTCTCTAAACATTTGAAAATATATGTTTGGAAACCATACTTATGAGTTTCATTAGCACCAATGTCAACCATAAATTGATTCACAATATCAATGTAAGCTTCATGTAAATCACGATCTATATTAGCATACCCCATAATTAATGGAGATAATTCTTCAAATTTACAATCGTTATATTCTTTAGTCCAATGAGTTTTAAATTCATCATTAGATGGAACGTTATACTTACGAACTGTTGCTGCAAATAAATCTACTTTCATGATCCATACTTAAATTCTTGACCCGCTGCCCAGTCAAGTTTTTCCATAATTTCTTCAGTGAAATATTTCTCTGGTTCTTTAAGAATTGCAGAGGGATATACACTAGTTTCTCCTACAACTACACGATTTCCTTTACGTTCAAACACTCCATACTTTTCTCCTAGTTCTAAGAGACCATAATACTTATCAAGTCCTCTAGAATCATAGTATAAACGTGTTTCTACTTGTGAATTCTCTTTTGTTAAACGAGACTTTGCTGCCTTAGCTTTGACAATATTTCCGATGACATCTTTACCGTCTTTCTCTTTCTTCTTCGAGAGGTAAACGATTGTACTAGCAGCGTACTTAAGACCACTACCNCCNCCCATCTCTTTNGTTGGGANGTANGCACCNACNACATCGTANGTGTGATTTGTNACAAGTANNGGGACATTNGCTTTNCCTANTTTTAATGTAAGAATTCTNAANATTGCNTTAACAACTTGTGCTCTAGTCATGTCACGAGTGTCTTTACCCTCGGCACTGTCTGCTAGTTCTTTAGATGTTGAAAGCATTCCCAAAGAGTCTAACACAAACATCATAGGTTTGCGATCTTTTATGTCTAATTTAAGATATTTGTCTAATATTTGTAGTGCTTGAGTCCGAAACTCTTGTACTGTAGTAACAGGAACTAAGATCATACGTGAACCATCTATGCCACGTTCATCAATCATATCTTTAGTGATAGCAGCTTCTGATTCAAAGTAAACTACACCTGCATCAGGGTTCTCTGCAAGATAATTTTGCACAACACCCATAGCAAAGAATGTTTTACCTGTACCACTTTCACCTGCTAGTGCAGTAATCTTATTAGAGGGTACACCTCCATA